>Ga0209075_1000150_pt1 | contig 60906 bp, 50 predicted proteins | sample Stecom2011_FD_187523 | JGI IMG/M metagenome (GOLD analysis project Ga0209075, IMG submission 187523) | Agricultural soil microbial communities from Utah to study Nitrogen management - Steer compost 2011 (SPAdes) (version 2) | ecosystem: Environmental > Terrestrial > Soil > Agricultural land...
GAGCTTCAACTGTTCCATCACCACTGACAACCATATGACCCTTATCCGGACAAGGCTCACCCTCCCGCTCTTCGATTACCACAGGAGTGGACAGGTTCAGATAACCGCCCATGGTCGATGAAATCAGTTTGCTCTGCATATCCAGGCTATATTGATCGCCCTTTTCTGACGTTCCTATACGGACCTCCTGTAACGCCAGATAGTCATCTCCGATCAGGTATTCCAGGGCTGGAGAGGACAGGACGAAAGAATAATTACGCGAATCCCGAACCGTTCCTTCTGCAAACGTTGTGCCGACTATAGCAAGTGGTTGTTGTTCGACTCCCAAACTACCGCGGATATCAATGGTTTCTGTGATCTCAAAGTGGGTACTAGCAGCAGCAGGGTTAAATGTCCCGTCATAAACATACCTGCCGCTCAGACGAAGCGGCTCGCCATAACCAGCCACCAGACAATTCTCAAAGCGGTACTCAACGAACTCCCTGGTGTCTGAAAATCGCGTTCTAATAACAAGGTTGCCGTTTTCTTCAAGACAATGCTCTGGCGTTACCTCTCCGTAATTCCAACCAGCGTTATATTCGCCTATCAGATACGCGACGTCTTCTAACCATGACTGCATACCTAGAGCAGCAGTATAGGCGCGACTGGCAGCATCAAAATCCGCGCTTTGTCGCACTGCAACCGGAGAGCCCGCATAATTCCCCGGATCCAGCTTGAGGGGCGTTGTTGCCGGCGAGTCCGAACCAGACCCACCACCTCCACCACCGCAAGCCACGAGGGTTCCAGAAATAGCGACAACCAAAGCTGTCCTGATGAATGCGTTAACCCTCATGCCTTGCTCCTTACGTTAAGTTCGTGCGAAAGCGGCAATTCCATCAGAACCACCGCCAACATACCCGCGTTATCCTGCCGGGTACGCTCATCCTTTGATGATTGCGCGATCAACTTTAAGGTAGAGAATGATGGTTTACCGTGGCGCAAAGCAAAGATGAAGGATTTTTAACAATTTTTGACAATTTATGCTTTTGATATTAAAGCACTTCGTTGAGGTACATCTTCCTCCGTCCTCCTTCAGAAGCATTCAGCCAACAGGACGTGATAAGCGACCAAAGATACCCCGCAGAATGCCGGACACGCTTTACACCAGCACTGTTTAAATATACAGTTTTCGCCACCAAAATATGGATGGGGCACCCCATCGCTGGCGACAATGTTCTATACTTGGAAAGATGCAGCTGCCAGGAAGGCGGGAGGAGTCTGTATGAAAAGCGTAGTACTGATGTTTGTTGGTGGCTTGGTAGGCGGCCTGATCGGGCCGGTGGCAGCCTTGGTGGGCGTGGCAGCCGGTTACGTGATAGGCCGTGCTCTGACGCACACGGCCACTCCGAAGCCAGCTGAGAAGCAGTCTCCCTGTCGTTAACTTCGGCTTAGTGGACACTGCTTCTGGAAAACACCTGGATCACCAGAACGCCAGCGATGATCAGTGTCATCCCGGCAATGCCCGGCCCATCCAGCTGTTGATCAAAGAACAGCCAGCCAACCACCGAAATCAGCACGATCCCGAGCCCGGCCCAGATCGCATACGCAATGCGGACGGGTATGGACTTGAGTAACTTTTCATAGGCAATTCCAATACAGTCCTGAGCGATTCGATGGATTGTCGCAGGAAGTGGATCGGGCATCTACGGATTTCAAGGGAAAAAATGGAGGCGCGGGTCGGAATCGAACCGGCGTACACGGAGTTGCAGTCCGCTGCATGACCACTCTGCCACCGCGCCGGGAAAAGCCATAGAAGGGGCTTTCTGCTCTCAGGTGGACGTTGAGAGACTTGGATTGTGCTTTCTGACCGTTGGAACCGGTAAGAAATTGGAGCGGGAAACGAGATTCGAACTCGCGACCCCAACCTTGGCAAGGTTGTGCTCTACCAACTGAGCTATTCCCGCTCTGTGTTCAGAGGCTTTGCCTCGTCAACGGCTGCGTATTCTACTGATTACGCTGCGTTCGTCAACTCTTTTTTTACAACTTTATGTTTTTACTGCCAATCTGAACAAATTACACACAAACTGGTCAGGATCTGCCCGCTTCATCGTCCACATTGGCTGCAGAGCCCGCGATCTGGCCGATGGTGTCGCAATTCAGGTAGGTAGAGGCCTGCAGCCACTCCTCATCCGGGTAGTACTTGAAGACCAACTGCCCACCCTTGAGATTGTCCACCACGGTTTTGATGACATCGCGGTCTACCGCCGGGCAACCATGGCTGCGGCCGATCCGGCCGTATTTGGCCACCCAGCCGGGTTCCACGTAGTCAGCTCCATGAATAACGATGGCGCGCTGGCGTGCCAGATCATTAAAGCCCGGCTCCAGGCCATCCAGGCGCAAGGAATAACCGTGTGCCCCACTGTACGACTCCGCCGCCCGGAACAGGCCAATGCTGGACTGGTGGCTACCTTCGATATTGGAGAAGGCACTGGCCAGGTTATCACCAGAGTTGCGGCCATGGGCCACCAGTTCTCTCAGGATCAGGCTGCCATCCGCCAGGTCAAACAGCCACAGGCGCTCCGCACTGGATGGCAGCGAGAAATCAATAACCGCCAGCCGTTCCGGCATGGCGGTTCCGTTGCTCACGGCACACTCTGTGGCCCTGAAGGCGGCTTTCAGAACCACCGGATTCAGGTTGGGTGCCGCCTGGGACAGGCGCTCAAACATCTGGCTGTTAAAAGATTGCGCCTGAGCATGTGCCGCAAACAAAGCAGACACGGTCAGGCTGAAAAAAAATGTACAAGTTCTTAGTACATTGCGCTGCTTGAGCATGCAATTTACCTCTGGAAATAAAGAGTACTGGCTAGGCGTATGAAAAGTTGCCCGATTCTACCAGCAAATGCTGTGACGCCCGACCCTTTTGTACAATTTTCAAACACTCGGTAATTAATGTTACGAACTAGGGGCGTGTGAGATGCTCGTGGTACTATCAGGCAGACTCAACGGGGTGCCCGAACGGGCTGAGACCACACCCGCGGAACCTGACCCGGTTAATACCGGCGTAGGGATTGAGGCACCACCTGGCAGTGGTTACCGCGGTGTGGTTTATTGATCGCCGAGGTATAACTGCCATGCTTTTCCGCTCTGTGTTTGTTCTTTTGCTGGCCACGCTGATGCCCGTTGCCGCCTCAGCGCAGTCCACGCCGGTACTGAACGTGTATACCCACCCATCGTTTGCTTCCGACTGGGGGCCAGGCCCTGCGGTCAAAGAGGCTTTTGAAGCGCAATGCCAGTGCATCCTTGACTACACCGTGCTGGAAAGCGGTGGCGACATCCTTCAACGGCTGCGTCTTGAAGGCAGGTCTACTAAAGCCGATGTGGTGCTCGGGCTGGATACGGCCACCATGGAAGCCGCGCGCCAGACCGGCCTGCTCGCCCCGCACCGGATCTCCCTGACGAATCTCGCGCTGCCCATCGAGTGGCAGGACACCACCTTTGTGCCCTACGACTGGGGCTATTTTGCGTTTGTGTATGATACCCGGCAGCTGCCCGAGCCTCCGGCCAGCCTCGAGCAACTGATCAATGCGCCGGACGACCTCAAGATCATCATCCAGGACCCGCGCACAAGCACCCCCGGGCTCGGCTTGCTGCTCTGGATGCATGCGGTCTACGGCGACGAGGCTCATGCCAGGTGGCAGCAGCTCAGCGGCAAGATCCTGGCCACCACACAAAGCTGGAGCGACGGTTACTATTCCCTGTTCATGAACGGTGAGGCCCCGATGATCCTTTCCTACAGTACCTCCCCGGCCTACCACATGGCGGTCGATAACACCGATCGCTACCAGGCAGCACGGTTTGAAGAGGGCCACTATCTGCAGGTTGAGGTTGCCGCGCAGGTCAAAAACTCCGGTAACGACGCCCTGGGCCGGCGCTTTCTGGAGTTTATGCTCACCCCGGATTTCCAGCGCCACATTCCCCTGAAAAACGTGATGTATCCGGCGATCGACCTGGGCGACGAGTTGCCGGAGGTGTTTCACCGTCTGATCTCGCCTTCTGAGGCGCTTTACCTCCCACCGGCTCAGGTGGCCCGGGAGCGCCGCGACCTGATTAACACCTGGCTGGATGCGATGACGCGCTGAAGACGATGGTGACCCCTGCCCGCCCGTCCTGTCGCCCGGCCCCGTTAGGCCACCCCGCCTGGCAGATCGTGCCGGGGCTGGCGCTGGCCCTGGCCCTGATCACGCTGGTTGTGCTCGGGCTGGGCTTTATGCTGTACACCGCCGGTACCCTGGATATCGCTGAGCTTTGGCAAAGCCGGTATTTACGGGGGGTCATCTGGTTCACAGTCTGGCAGGCCTCGCTGTCGGTGGCACTCAGCCTGTGCCTGGCCATTCCGGTGGCTCTGGCACTGGCCCGTTTCACCCGGTTCCCGGGGCGTGGCCTGTTGTTGCGGCTGATGGAGCTGAGCCTGGTGCTGCCCACCATTGTGGCGGTGTCTGGCATTGTCGGGGTTTATGGCCGGCAGGGCTGGCTAACGGGCCTGCTGGACCAGTGGCTACCGGGCCATGGCTGGAGCCTGTACGGGCTGAACGGCATCCTGCTGGCCCATGTCTTTTTTAATGCACCGCTGGCCGCGCGCATTCTGTTGCAGGCACTCTCTGCAATTCCGGAACCCCGGCTGCGGATCGCCTCGCAACTGGGGCTTAACGGCTGGTGGCTCTGGCGCTGTGTACGCTGGCCCGCTCTGAAACCGGTCTTACCGGGGGTTGCCGCTCTGGTGTTCACGCTGTGTTTTACCAGTTTTGCCATCATCATGACGCTCGGTGGCGGCCCCCGGGCCACCACCCTTGAAGTGGCGATCTATCAGGCGCTGCGGTTTGAGTTTGATTTCGGGCAGGCCGCGCTTCTGGCGAGCGTCCAGTTGCTGATCTGTGGCAGCCTGTGGTGGCTGGTGTTCCGCAAACGTCTGACGTCGTCGCTGCTGCCAGCCCGCCGGCTTTCCGCAACACTCCGGTTAAAAACCCGGCCCGGGCAGACGGTGGGCAGTGCCCTGTTGCTGGCGCTGTTTTCCGTATTTCTGATTTTGCCACTGGTGGCCGTGGCGGCGCGCGGTTTACCGGCACTCTGGCCGGGCGACGCCGAGTCGTCACTGTATGCGCAGTTGCTCCCCGCCACCGGGCGCAGCCTGATGATCGCCATCCCGGCAGGTTTGGGGGCGATGGTCGCAAGCCTGCTCACACTTGCAGCGGCCAATAAGCTGAGCCGCCGCTGGCTTTCGGCGCTGCCTGCCAGTACCGGCTATCTGCCCCTGATCGTGCCGCCCCTGGTCCTGGGAACGGGGCTGTTTCTGTTGCTGCGGCCAGAACTCGGCAACCCGGCCCACGGCTGGTCTCTGGTGGCGTTCATCAATGGGTTGATGGCCATGCCCTTTGTGCTGCAGATACTGAGAGGCCCCCTGAATGCGATTGATCAGGCAACGCTCCGTCAGGCAGATCAGCTGGGCTTGCTCGGCTGGTACCGATGGCGCTGGCTGCACTGGCCCAGGCTGCGCCATCCCATGGCCCTTGGCCTGGCCTACGGCATTGCCTTGTCGATGGGGGACTTTGGTGTGATTGCCCTGTTTGGCAGCCCCGGTGAGCCCACGCTTCCGGTGCTGCTGTACCAGCAGCTGGGAAGCTACCGGGTGGGCGATGCCGCTGGTACCGGTTTGTGGCTGCTGATTCTGCTGGTCTCCATCTTTACCCTGCTATCCCGGATTGGGCGGCGGCCCGCCGTCTCAACCAGTCTGGCCGCGCCTGTCACTGCCCCGGAGCCTCATCATGCTTGAAATAAACGATCTGCGTTTCCGGTACCCGGGTCAGCCCACAGAGTGGCGTTTTGATTTCGAGATACCGGCCGGTCACTGTCTGGCGCTCAGGGGCGCAAGTGGTACCGGAAAATCCACCTTGCTGAGTTTGCTGGCCGGGTTTCTGGAGCCCTCGGCAGGTAAAATTCTCTGGCGCGGAGCACCGGTCCAGCACCTGCCGCCATGGCAACGGCCGATGACCAGCGTCTTCCAGGAGCACAATCTGTTCGAGCATCTGGACGTGGCAACCAATATCGGCCTGGGCCTGCACCCGGGCCTGAAATTATCCGCCAGCCAGCAAGCCGCCATTGAGCTGGGTCTGGAGAAAACGGGCCTGAATGGCTTTGGCCGGCGGATGCCGGGGGAACTGTCCGGCGGCCAGCGCCAGCGGGTAGCTTTGGTACGGGCCATTCTGCGCCGCCAGCCGATTCTGTTGCTGGATGAACCCATGACCGGCCTCGACCCGGAGGCCAGGCACGCCATCCACACCCTGTTGCTGGAAGAAAAAGCCCGGGGCATCCGCATGGTTCTGGCCAGCCATGATGAAGAAGACCGAAAGATACTGGCAGACAGCACCTGGAATCTCTAAGCTTACAAGAACCTACGGCAGGGATGTTTGTATTCTGTGGCGACTGATTCAGGTCTACATTTATCAAGCGCGGGCGCAGCCACGGGCACGGTTGAACGGTCCGGCCAGAGCCTGGCATTCGCCGGTGACTGGACACTCGCCGGCTATGCGGCCCTGCGGCGCCAGATCGACTCGGTGCGTGCCCGAAAGGCATCAGGATCGCCGGACTTCAGCCAGTTAGGGCAGCTGGATACCGCCGGTGCCTCGCTCATGGTTCAGCTTCTGGGGCCTCAGAACGTACTCGATGCGGTTGACGACTCCGGGCTGGACACCGCGCGCAAGGCGCTGTTAAAGGCCGTTGCTCAATCCATGAGCCACCCTGCGGAGCAAGCCCCGCGTGTTAACCCGGTGCGTCAGTTTCTCGCCAACACCGGCGAGAAAACCGTTCTGGTGGCCCGGCTGCTGTGGCAGCTTACCGGGTTTATTGGCCAGACTCTGGCTACCCTGGCCTATATTCTGCCCCGTCCTTCTCGCTGGCGGGTCACGCCTTTTGTGGCGGCGATTCATGATACCGGGCTCAATGCCCTGCCCATTGTGGCCCTGCTCACCTTTCTTGTGGGCGCCGTGGTGGCTTTCCTCGGGGCGACGGTACTGGAAGACTTCGGCGCTACCATCTACACGGTTAACCTGGTGGCGTTTTCCTTTTTGCGGGAGTTTGGGGTGCTGTTGGCCGCCATTCTTCTGGCGGGGCGCACGGCCAGCGCCTTTACCGCCCAGATCGGTGCCATGAAGGTCAACCAGGAGCTGGATGCGATCCGCACCCTGGGCCTGGACCCGGTCGAGCTTCTGGTCCTGCCCCGGGTCATGGCCATGATGGTCTCGCTGCCGGTACTCACGTTTGTGGGTATGGTATCGGGCCTGTTCGGCGGTGCCGTGGTGTGTGCCCTTGCGCTGGATATCCCTGTCAGTCAGTTCCTCGCCATTGTTGAGCGCGACATTGCCCTCAGGCACTTTCTGGTCGGGCTGGGTAAAGCGCCGGTGTTTGCCTTCCTGATTGCGGTGATCGGGTGCCTGGAAGGCTTCAAGGTCTCGGGCAGTGCCCAGTCCGTGGGCGAACACACCACCTCCAGCGTGGTGCAATCTATCTTTATCGTCATTCTTCTGGACTCAATAGCCGCGCTATTCTTTATGGAAATGGGGTGGTAGAGATCAGCCATGACAGAACCGACTAATACAGAGGCCGGTCAGCACACACCGATTATCCAGGTACGCGGCCTGTGCAACCGCTTTGGAAACCACGTGGTGCATGAGAACCTGGACCTGGACCTCTATAAGGGCGAGATTCTCGGCGTGGTGGGCGGCTCCGGCACCGGCAAGTCCGTGTTGCTGCGCAGCATCGTAGGGCTGAACCCGCCCTCCGCGGGCCACATCACGGTGTTCGGCCAGGATCTGACGCAACTGTCTGCCCCTGAGCGCTCCCGCTACGAGCAGCGCTTTGGGGTCTTGTTCCAGGCCGGGGCACTGTTCACCTCGCTTACGCTGGCCCAGAACATTGCATTGCCTCTGATTGAGCACGCAGGGCTGAGCCGGGCCCAGGCCGAAGAGCTCGCTCATATGAAACTGGCGCTTGCCGGCTTATCGCCGGAGGCTGCCGGTAAGTTCCCTTCAGAGCTCTCCGGCGGTATGGTCAAGCGTGCAGCTCTGGCCCGGGCTCTGGCCCTTGATCCGGAAATTCTTTTTCTGGACGAACCCACCGCCGGGCTCGATCCCATTGGCGCGGCCGCCTTTGATGAGCTGATTGTGACCTTGCGCAACGCCCTGGGGTTAACCGTGTTTCTGGTAACCCACGATCTGGACACGCTGTACACCACCTGTGACCGGGTGGCGGTACTGGCGCAGCGCAAGGTACTGGTTGCGGATACGCTGGAGCGCGTAGCCGGGACCGATGATCCGTGGATTCAGAGCTATTTCCACGGCCCGCGCGGGCGGGCCGCCATTGACGCCCAGAACAGGCACACTGAACAGGAGCCCGGCTAATGGAGCCCAAAGCTCATCATGTTGTGATCGGACTGTTTACACTGCTGGCGGCCGGGGCCGCGTTACTGTTCGCCCTGTGGCTGGCCAAAACCTCGACGGATCAGGACTGGGCCTATTATCAGATCGGCTTTGACCACCCGGTTGGCGGGCTCTCCAAAGGCAACGCAGTGCTGTACAGCGGCATCCCGGTCGGTGATGTGGTGGACCTTACCCTGGCGCCGGACAACCCTGCCCACGTACGGGTACTGGTGCGTGTGCGTGACGACATTCCGGTCCGGACAGACACCCGGGCGGAGCTGGTGCTGGCCAATATTACCGGCAGTATGAGCATCCAGTTTACCGGCGGTACGGCCGATGCACCGGTACTGCAGGGCGAACAGGACAACCCGCCGCTGATTACTGCCGAGCGCTCCACGTTCTCCAATTTATTGAATAACGGCGAGGCCATGCTGTCTCAGGCTGAGCGCCTGCTGACCAGCATGAACCGTTTGCTGAATGAGGAAAATCTGGCGAACGTGGCGGACATTCTTGATAACAGCCGGCAGGCCACGGAGTCTCTGCTGGCAAGCCGGGACGATATGCAGGCCCTGCTGGAACAGTTCGACCGGGCAGGCATCCGGGCCGAAGAGGCCGCCGTTAAAGTATCGGCCACCTCAGACCACGCCCGGAAGGTGCTTGGTGAGCAGATCTCCCCCGTGCTGGAGTCGATGGAGCGGGCGATTGCCACGCTGCAACCCACGCTGGACCGGTTTAACCGGGTAACCGCTGATAACGAGAACGCTCTGGATGCCGGCTTGCAGGGGCTCGGCGAGCTCACCCCGGCACTGCGGGAGCTACGCAGCACTCTGCGTAACCTGAACTCATTTACCCGCCGCCTGGAGCAGGATCCCCACGGTATCATCTGGGGCGGTTCGCGGATTCAGGAGTACAGCCATGATTAAGGCCCCCAACACCCTGATCTCACTCGCCGCAGTTGTGAGCCTGTCGGCGTGCACGATCTTTCCGCAGGCCGAGCCACCGCGGCTGATGGAACTGTCTGCGCCCGAGCGCATCAGTCAGGCAGAGCAGATGATACCGGTCGCTCTGCGGGTAGACACGCCGCTGGCGTCAGAGCCCCTGGAGAGCACCCGCATTCTGGTCAAGCCTTCCCCTTACGAGTTTCAGGCCTTGCCGCAGTTCCGCTGGCGCGATACCGCTCCGGTCGTGGTACGGGATTATCTGATTCAGGGATTGCGTCAGAGCGCCGGGTTCAACAACATCATGACCGATACCAGCCCGGCCACCGCTGCTTATACACTGGTGAGTGAGCTGTCTGGCTTTCATGCCGAGGTAAGGCGCTCCGGCACGATTGTCGTCGTGCACCTGCATGCCGAACTGCTGGATAATCGCACCCGGAACAGCCTGTGTGTACTGGATGAACGCCAGGAGGCGCTGGTCAGCGGGGCCGGGATAGAGAGCCTGATGGCGGCCTTCTCAGATTCGGCCTCGGCCCTGTCTGGCAGGGTGACCGACTGGGCCCGGGCCTGCCTGGGCCCGGAATGAGGGCCTGAAAGCCTATCTGGACGGGAACAGATCCGGCCAGGCCGCTTTCAGGTAGAGGAACATCGACCACAGGGTCAAGGCTGCGGCGATGTACAGCAGCCCGATCGCCACGTAAGCCATGGTCTGCCCCGGAGGGAAGGCCAGCAAACCAACAATGGCGGCTATCTGGGCGGTGGTTTTAATCTTGCCGATGTAAGACACCGCCACACTGGCGCGACTGCCAACCTCGGCCATCCATTCCCGTAACGCAGAGATCACGATCTCCCGGCCGATGATGACGGTTGCCGGGATGGTGAGCAGCACTGCGGCATGTTCTTCAATCAGTACCGCCAGCGCCACAGCCACCATCAACTTATCTGCGACCGGGTCCAGAAAAGCCCCGAACGGCGTGCTCTGGTTGAGCTTGCGGGCAAGATACCCGTCGAGCCAGTCCGTTACCCCTGCCAGAGCAAAAATGATGGCGCTGCCAAGATAACTCCACTGCACCGGCAGGTAAAAGATCACCACAAACACGGGGATCATCAGGATGCGAGACAGAGTCAGCAGATTGGGTAAGTTCATGGTATTCCTATTCGTTATGCAATGCTGCGTAGATGGATTCGGCCAGTGACTTGCTGATGCCCTGCACTTTGGCAATCTCATCAACGCTGGCTTTTCGTATTCGCTGGATGCCGCCAAAATACCGGATAAGTTCCCGGCGCCGTTTTGGCCCTACGCCCTCGATGCCTTCCAGCGTCGACTGACGGCGTTTTTTATCGCGGCGGGCACGGTGCCCGGTGATCGCAAACCGGTGGGATTCATCCCGGATATGCTGGATCAGATGCAGTGCCGGCGAATCGGCCGGTACCCGGAACACCCTGTCGGTGAGCGCATCAATCAGTTGTTCCATCCCGGCCCGGCGCGTCACCCCCTTCGCCACGCCGATCAGAGGAACATCCGAAATCCCTAGTTCGTCAAAGACTTCCCGGGCAATGTTCAACTGGCCTTTACCACCATCGATAAACACCAGGTCCGGTTTTTTGCCGTCACCACTGGCCAGCCTGCGGTAACGGCGGCTCAGCACCTGGCGCATTGCGGCGTAGTCGTCACCGGCGGTCACGCCTTCGATGTTATATAGCCGATAATCACTTTTGAGGGGGCCATTCTCGTCGAAAACCACACAGGATGCGACGGTATTTTCCCCGTGGCTGTGGCTGATGTCGAAACATTCCATACGGGAGGGTGTTTCAGACAGCTCCAACAGGTCCCGCAGGGCCAGCAGGCGGCGATACACGGTCTCCTTGCTGGCCAGATGGGACAGCAGGGTCTGGCGGGCGTTGGTCATGGCCAGTTCGAGCCAGCGCCGGCGCTCTCCCCGCACATTGCCCCGTATCCGGGTTTCCCGCCCGGCGGCCTCGGTGAGTGCCCGGGCCAGCAACTCCTGGCCGTCAACCTCCGCGGGTACCAGGATGTCCCGCGGGATTTCCCGGCGGGTATCACTACCAAAGTAATACTGGCCCAGGAACGCAGAGAGCAGCTCGCCCTCCGACTGCTCCAGCGAAAACCTCGGAAAGTAATCCTTGGTGCCCAGCACCCGCCCGGCACGCACGATGATCACCACGATGCACACCACACCGGCATCCTGGGCGATCGCGACCACGTCTGCATCGCCACCGGCACTGTCGATGGCCTGCTGTTCCTGAACATGGCGCAGATGATTGATCTGGTCCCGGTACCCGGCGGCCTTTTCAAACTCCAGGTCGCGGGAGGCCTGTTCCATGGCATTCATCAGATCATGAATAATCGCCGGGTTCTTGCCCTCAAGGAACATGGTGGCGTGGCGGATATCCTGCTGGTACTCCTCGGGGCTGATATAGTCCACGCACGGCGCTGTGCAGCGGTTGATCTGGTACTGCAGACACGGCCTGCTCCTGTTCCTGAAATAGCTTTCACTACAGTCTCTTATGCGGAAAACCTTCTGCAAAACATTAAGACTTTCCTTGACCGCGCCGGAGCTCGGAAAAGGGCCAAACCAGGTGCCCCCGCCTTTCCGGGTACGGCCCCTTCGGAACGTCAGCGACGGGTAATCACTGTGGGACGACAGGTAGATATACGGGTAGGATTTATCGTCCCGCAGCAGAATATTGTAGGGCGGCCGGAGCGACTTGATCAGGTTCTGTTCCAGCAGCAGGGCTTCTGTTTCGCTGCCGGTGATGGTGACTTCAATACTCTGAATGCGGCTGACCAGTGCTTCGGTTTTGGGGGCCAGGCCACTCTTGCGAAAATAGCTGCTCACCCTCTTTTTGAGGTTGCTGGCCTTGCCCACGTAGAGGATATTCCCTGCGCTGTCGTACATCCGATATACGCCGGGGCGTTCGGTGAGCTGTTTCAGGAAGTCTTTGCTATCGAATCCCGCTTCCTGACGGCTATCAGACCTTGTCGGCATCCAGCAATCCAAGCCGTACAGCCATCAGCGCCAACTCGACATCACTGGAAATTTCCAGCTTCTCAAAAATCCGGTAGCGGTAGCTGTTTACAGTTTTAGGACTGAGGCAGAGCTTGTCAGAGATGTCCTGCACCTTCTGGCAATCCACCACCATCATGGCGATCTGCATTTCGCGCTCAGACAAGCGGTCAAACCTGGCCAGTTCGCCGTCTTCGTCTTTATCGCCCGCCAGTTGCTTGAGGGCCATTTTCTGGGCTATTTCAGGACTGATGTAACGCTGGCCGGAGTGCGCTTTACGGATCGCCCGCACCATCTCCTGGATGTCTGCCCCTTTCGTCACATAGGCCTGAGCGCCACTTTGCATGACTCGTGAGGGGTAAGGGTCATCGGCGCAGGCCGTTACCACGATTATCCGGATGGAGTCGTCGAGCCTGAGAATACGCCGGGTGGCTTCCAGCCCGCCAATGCCGGGCATCCGGATGTCCATCAGGACAATATCCGGCCGCCGGGTCCGAACAAACTCAACGGCGTCTTCGCCGGAGGCGGCCTGCCCAATCACGTCGATGTCCGGATTGTCGGCCAGCATACGGGTGATTCCGGCGCGCACCAGCTCATGATCATCTACGACCAGTACCCTGATCAAAGCTCACCTCATCGTCAGGCAGATGAAAAAAGTCACGTTGATTGTACCGGTTACGCCGTCAGGGGGGTAGGCACAAGCCGGTATACCTTCGCCGTAATCACCAAAAAACCGCCCGCCCTCAGGCCGGGTGCCCCAGCCCTGCGGTGTTTTCCACCGGATCAAACCAGACCACAAGCTCCCCGCGCCTTACCGCTGCAAGCACCCTGCTCCGCTCTGCCAACGGGTTTTCCGTATCGTTCAGGCCGTGGTAACGGGTACAATATTCTTCCGCCAGCCCTTCCAGCTGGTCTTCGGTTAACAGATCCACGTCAACCACAAACTTTTCCTGCCGGGGATCGGCGTCCGGCCCGCCAAAGCTGTCGTCTGTCATAGCGTCTCCTCAAGGGGTGCAGGGTACGGCGATCTCCGCAACGCTTCAAAAGTATCGTTGGTTTGACTATGATCGCCGCTTTCATAACATTTGCATGCTAATGAACCAGAACGTCTTTCGTCTTACCCTGCCCATTTTATTCGGCTACATCCCGCTGGGGATGGCTTTTGGCGTACTTTTTACCACGCAACTGGAGTACGCATGGTGGATTGCGCCCCTGATGGGGCTGGTCATCTACGCCGGCTCCGGCCAGATTCTCGCCGTGAGCCTGCTGGCCGCAAACGCAGGCCTGATCGAGGTCGCCGTTGCGATGTTTGTTCTGAACGCACGGCATCTGTTCTACGGGCTCTCACTGCTCGGGCGTTTTCGGGGGGCTGGCTGGCGCAAAGCATACCTGATCTTCGGCCTGACCGACGAAACCTATTCCCTGCTGACCAGCCGCCCGCTCTCGGCAGACCGGCAACACGAGCAGGAAGTGGATTTCAGGATTACCGCGTTTAACCAGGCCTACTGGATTGTCGGCTGTGCGGCGGGAGCACTGCTGGGTGAGTTCCTCCCGTTCGACAGCACCGGCATTGAGTTTGCGTTGGTCGCACTGTTTATTGTGCTGACCATCGAACAGATCAAGGCGCTGGGGAACAGCTTCCCGCTCTGGGCCGGCGCTTTTGCAGCGGGCCTTGCCATGCTGCTGGTTGCCCCCGCCCACCAGCTGATCCTGGCCATTACCATTGTGACCGGTGTGCTGCTCCTGCAGTACCGCCTCTTCCGCAATCGCAACAAGGCCCTGGAGGCGCACCATGGCTGAACACCATTATCTGACGGCGGTCATTACCGTCTCAGCGCTGGCCACCTTTGCCACCCGCGTGGTGCCGTTTCTGTTTTTCGAGCGCCACACCGAACACCCGTTAATACAGCACATCGGGCGTTTCCTCCCGGCGGCCGTTATGGCATTACTGGCCATTATCTTCCTGCAGCGCTCCGCCGACTGGAGCACACCCGCGCCCGGGCTTGATGCCTTACTGCCCGGGTTGCTGGTGGTGGTGGTTCACCTGTGGCGGCGTAATGCCCTGCTTTCGATTGCCGTGGGCACCCTGGCCTACATGTATCTGCAGCAGACCGGCTGGCCTGGCTAGCTTTCGCTCTCCACATTGGCCACCAGCCGGGAGTCTTCCAGCGCGGCGGTGCGATGTTTCTCGACGCCCTTGTACTCGGGGCTTTCAATCATCGCCAGAAAAGCATTGATCGAGGGATACCGGACCAGCAACACCTGATCCCAGGACTCGTCCGGCGGTGCAATCAGCGAGCCGACACTGCGGCCGGACCAGATCACCTCTGCCCCCACAGCCCGCACGCACTTGGCGGCCTCGGCCATGTAGCGCTGATAGGCATCACGCCCGGAGCAGTTCTCGGTACCATCGTTATACGCAGCCTGGACCTTGAATCTGAGCAGATTCAGCATTACAACCGGCTGATCTTTTCGCGTTTCCTGCAAAACTTTCCTGAGCTCTTCCTGAGAGGGGTTGACAGTCGCCATATATATCCCTGTGTTTTTTCCGATATGTCTCGCGGTTGCGGCTCTCACCCAAGACGGTAAACCAAATGCCGGGAGCTTGCACGGTTGTATTGCCCTTCAGCATAGCAAATCAGACTTGCCTGATCTTAATCAAACCCGTGTTCGCCAGGCAGTGCAAATGATCGACGGATAATTTTTTGTAATAAATCCACGGTGATAAAAGCGAGGGGTCACCGCCGAAAGACCTTTGGCTGGGTTAGCCGTTATAATCGCCCGGCAAGGCCTCCCTCGGTGGAGGCTTTTTTGTTGTCTGTCGCACAGGAGCCTGTTGTCCCTTGACTGATTTATTCGCCACCTTCGCCCACACTCTCGAAACGACCCTGCCGGTTTTTGCCATGGTATTTATTGGCCTGGGATTACGCCGGGTCGGCTGGATTGACCAGAACTTTATTGCCACCGGCTCGGCTCTGGTGTTCAGGGCCACCCTGCCCACCCTGGTGTTTCTCAGCATCGTCAATGCCGACCTGAGCGTAGCCCTGAATGCTGAGCTGCTGCTGTTCTTTCTGACCGCCACGGTGGTGAGCTTTGTGGTGGTATGGCTCTGGGCAATCCGGCGGGTTGAGCTCGCCGACCGGGGTGTCTATGTGCAGGGGGCTTTCCGGGCGAACTGCGGTATTGTGGGGCTGGCTCTGGCTGCCAGCCTGTACGGTGAGTACGGCCTGTCGGCCGGCGGCATCCTGCTGGGCTTCGCGATCATCGTCTATAACGTGCTGTCGGTCATCGTACTGCTGGCCTATCAGCCGGGTAAAAGCATGAGCATCGGCGCGACCCTGCGGGACATTGTTCGCAACCCTCTGATCATCGCCGTGGTCCTGGCGATCCCGTTCGCCGCCCTGGATCTGCAGCTGCCCGGCTGGGTGATGACCAGCGGCAATTACTTTGCATCGCTCACCTTGCCACTGGCCCTGTTGTGCATTGGCGCGACAGTATCACTGAAATCCATTCGCACTGACAGCGGGCCGGCGGTGGGCTCAAGTGTCTGGAAAATGGTGACGATACCGGCGCTGGGTACGCTGGCCGCGTGGATGGCGGGCTTTGAAGGCCGCGAACTGGGCCTGATGTTTCTGTTCTTTGCCAGCCCGACGGCCGCGGCAAGCTTTGTGATGGTAAAAGCACTGGGCGGGAACGACCGAATGGCGGCCAATATCGTGGCACTGACCACGCTGATGGCCAGCATCACCGTCACGGCGGGCGTTTTCATCCTGCAGTCGGCCGGCCTGGCCTGAGCCGCTGGGCAAAAGCGATAGCCAATAAAAAACCCCGGCATTTCTGCCGGGGTTTTTCAATTTGGCGGAGAGGGAGGGATTCGAACCCTCGATACGCTATTAACGTATACACACTTTCCAGGCGTGCTCCTTCAGCCACTCGGACACCTCTCCAGGAAACTCTTTCAAATCAGCGATGTTCTCGCTCATTTGAGGGCGCAAACTTTAATAGTTTTATTCCTGTTTGGCAACCGCCAAAGCGGGAATAAGACAAAAAAACACAGAAATATCCGATTCGCCGGCGACCGCAGAAGCAAATTGGCTATGCTGGTAGGCGATGTCAGACAAATCCGGAGCCCGCCATGTTGATGAAAGCCGAACAGGCAACCCTTCTGCTCATTGATGTGCAGGAAAAACTGATGCCCGCCATCAGCCGGGGCGCGGAGGTGGCCGATCGTTGCACCCTTCTTGCGACGGTTGCCGGCCTGCTGGGTGTACCGGTAATAGGTACTGAACAGGTGCCCGAAAAGCTGGGGCCTAACCTGCAAAGTGTGCGGGAGTTGTGTCTGCATACTGTCGCAAAGCACCATTTCGATGCCTGCCCGCACGGGTTGATTGATGCACTTCCTGAGGGCCGGCAGCAGATCGTGATTGCCGGCTGTGAGGCCCACGTGTGCGTACTGCAGACTGCCCTGAGCCTTCTGGATGCGGGGTATAAGGTATGGGTGGTGGCCGATGCCACCGGATCGCGTAACGAGTTTGATCAGGACCTTGCCCTGGACCGGCTGTACCAGAGCGGAGCCCGGATCGTGACGACCGAGATGGTTGCCTTTGAATGGGTGGGCGATTCCCGCCACCCGGCGTTCCGCGATATACAGGCGTTGATCAAATAAGCGCCGAAACCAACGGTTGCGATGCGTTCGGGGTGCGCTAGCGCCCAACGATACGGATAAACGAGTCTTCGTGGAAGCTCAGGTTGTACATGTGGAAATCGCCCAAAGGTGGTGTGCTCCTGCCGCCCACCTGAACATTCCTGAGGCTGACGCGGTCCACGGTCTCGGGAAAGCGCACATGGATTGCACCCCGGGCATCGAGCGTTACCACCTGCTCATCGGGGCGATACCGTATGCCGGCAATGTCGAAATCCATATCAAACAGATTCGGCAGTGGTTCAAGCAGCTCGTGCAGCACCTGTGCAACCTGGGCCGCAGCAGGCCCGTCATTGCTGTCCGGCCGGATGAGCCGGACTGACCCCGGTGTCTCAAGCTGGCTGAACCGGGTGCCACCGCCTGCCAGAAGGAGATTCTGCAAGCTCAGGCTCCCGTGCGCAGCAACAGAAGCCAACCCAGGCTCCGTGACCGGTAAAAACGCCGGAGTGTAGTCCCAGTCCTTGTCGTCTGATGCTTGCGTAACCGGTGCCGCGACAACCATCGCCGCCAGCACAGTAGCTTGTGATAACAAACGGATTTTCACCGGACTTCTCCTGTCTTTAAAGGGATCACCGTACAACCCGACCCGGCAACCGTTCATTGACCATACTGTTCAAAGAATAACCGACCGTAAGGTAAAATCCACCACCACACACCGGGATTCGTAAACTATTTGTTAGAATAATGTATCTGTTTACGATTTAAGACATTATTGCAGTAATCACCCGCCATACAGAAACCGTGAGCACCCCTGAAATGATAAATACTGTAAAACGCCGTCTGAGTGTGACTCCTGTCCTGTTTACCCTGGCCCTGACAGTTTCAGCGGCAACTCAGGCCGATGAAAACACCGACCCCAGGCCGGAAATCCGCTTCAGCACCTCCCATGGTGACTTCTCTCTGGAGTTACGTCCGGATGTGGCGCCGGCGACCGTAGAAAACTTTCTTGGCTATGTAGACAGCGGCTTTTACAACGGCACGGTGTTTCACCGGGTGATTCCTGATTTCATGATTCAGGGCGGTGGCTTTACCGAAGACATGTCCCGCAAGCCCACCAACGCCCCGATCATCAACGAAGCATCCCCGGCTCTACCCAACACGCGCGGCACCATCGCCATGGCCCGCACCAACGATCCGCACTCAGCCACTTCCCAGTTCTTTATCAATGTGGTCGACAATGCGTATCTGAACCCCGGCCCCGGCGGTGCGGGCTATGCTGTTTTTGGCCAGGTCATCGATGGCATGGACGTGGTAGACACCATTTCAGGCGTGCGCACCGGCCGCAGCCGGGGCATGGCTGATGTCCCGGTACAACCGGTGGTGATCAAAGAAGCCTCCCGGGTAACGGCACAAGACTGACGCCATGACCCGTTCTCTTCTGCCGCCGGCCATGGAGCCCGCCGACCTTGTCTGGCACGACGGTGTGCCTGCATCGACCCGTTTTGGCGATGTGTACTTCAGCCGCGAAGACGGCCTGGCCGAGACCCGCTATGTGTTTATTGGTTACAACCGGCTGAGTGAGCGGTTTGCCGCCCTCACTCCGGGCCAGCATTTTGTGGTGGCTGAAACCGGCTTTGGCACCGGGCTGAACTTTCTGGCCACCTGGGCCGAATGGCTGTCTTGCAGGCCCGGGCACGACAACACGATATTGCATTTCGTCTCGGTCGAGCGCTATCCCCTCACCCGCAAAGACCTGGAAAAAGCTCTGTCGTTCTGGCCGGAAGTTGCCGATCAGGCCCGTGAGCTGATGGCCCATTATCCACCTTTGATTCAGGGTACGCACCGGCTGGTGCTGGCCGGAGGGCGGGTGCGCCTGACGCTGTTCTTTGGCGATGTCCTGGATGCCTGGCGGGAGCTCAGCTTTGTGGCGGATGCCTGGTTTCTCGATGGCTTTGCGCCATCGCTCAATCCGGAGATGTGGCTTGAAGAGGCCATTTCCCAGATCCGCCGGCACAGCCAGGCCGGCACCACACTGGCAACCTTTACATCCGTAGGCCGTATCCGGCGGGCACTTGCCGGGGCCGGATTCAGCATGAGCAAGGTCCCGGGCTTTGGTCGCAAGCGGGACATGCTGGCCGGAGCGCTTGAGAGCGCTGAGGCCCGGGGCCAGCCGGTGCACCCTGCCCGGGTCGCCATCCTCGGCGCTGGCATCGCCGGCACCACGCTGGCGCGGAATCTGGCGGACCGGGGTGTGCCGGTCACCCTGATTGATAAAGGGGAAGCGCCGGGTGCGGGGGCCTCGGGCAACCCCCAGGGCGCGCTCTATGCCAAGCTCGGGGTGGAATACAACGCCCAGACGCAGCTTGCGGCCACAGCCCTGAGCTTCAGCCAGCGTTATTACAAGACCACGGCGGGGCGGTACTGGCACCCCTGCGGGCTGTTGCAACTGGCGGCCGACCCCCAGGAACAGGACCGCCAGCAACGGTTTCTGGCGCGTAACCATTATCCTGACGATCTGCTCCAAGCCGTCGATGCCGCTCAAGGCTCGGAGCTGGCAGGCCTGCCCGTAACCGCAGGTGGCCTGTGGTTTCCCGACTCGGGCTGGCTTGAGCCAGCCCGGGCCTGCCGGCATCTGGCCCGGCACCCACAGATTACCCCGGCCTTCGGGTTCTGCGTCACCGGCCTTGAGCAGACGGACGGCGGCTGGCTCATCCGGGGTGAGTCCGGCCGGCAAATCAAGGCCTCGGTGGTGGTCATCGCCGCCGGGCCGGAATCCGCAGCCCTGACCCCCGTGACCGGCGCGCTTCGTCTGAAGCCGATCCGTGGCCAGATCTCCTACCTGCCCGCAGAACAGTATGTTCTGCCGGATGCCGTCATCTGCGGCTCAAAGTATCTGAACCCGCCCCACCAGGGCATGGCGGTTACCGGTGCCACCTTTGACCTGAGAGATAACAATCCCGATCTCACCCCGGAAAGCCACGAGGAAAACCTGGCCCAGCTGATCGGTTTGCTGCCTGCCGTGTGTGAAAGCAACAGGCCCACAACCGGTACTCTGGATGGCCGGGTGTCTTTCCGCTGCACCACCCATGATTATCAGCCGGTGGCCGACGAGCTCAGGGATCAGGACGGAAAGGTGGTAGCGGGAGCCTTCCTGCTGACCGGGTACGGAAGCAAGGGGCTCACCTGGGCACCGCTGCTGGCGGAGTATCTGGCCGACCGGATTACCGGCCAGCCGTTGAGCCTGCCGGAGCCCCTGACCCTTCGGATTGCAAGTTCAAGACTGCATGTCAGGGCGTCAGCCTCCGGCCTTCCGGGCTGAACAGAAGGATCTGGCGCCCGGCATCGGTGTCTGCCAGCGCAACGATCTCGCTATCCCGGTAGTTGGCCAGATCAAGGAACCGGATACCTGGTTCGGCCAACGCCTTCTGCCAGCTCTGATAGGGCTCCGGGTCCTCCACGGTGGTCAGCCGCGCCAGCATGCCGTCGCCGTTTTCGAGCTTCCCGGTAACGATCACGCCGGCCTCTATTGCCACGCCCTTATGCATGGACTGCACCGCCTGGTCGTCAACAGAGGGCAAGGTAAAGGCAAGCTCGGGTGTGCCACTAGTGGTAACGCCCAGAACGAATCCGGCCTGATTCCCCGGGCTTCGGACCAGCTCCCGGACACCGTCATCGTCTTCCATGATTTCGTAGCCCCAGGGTCCGTCGCCAATCAGCCAGACACGATTGTGGGCAAAGAGCCCGTCTCTGAGTACCTCGGTTGCCTCCGCACCCAGCGCCTGAATCTGCGAGCCTTCCGTACCGGATACAAAGAACGGACCGATCCCGCCATTACCGTCCATCACCTGCGGCGCGTAGCCAAACAGCAGGGGCGCGCCACCGTCCACATGCCCGCCTGCGATCACATCATCACCGGCTGACCCCAATTGGCGCACGCTCTTGAGCTTGAGTTCCAGGGCGGTAGTCTCGACAACCGCAAGAAAGCCATCGGTGCCGCCAGCGCTGGCCTGGCCCGGCCAGCTACCGGACGATTCGCCCGCGACCACAAGCTGGCCGGAGCCCTCCTGATAGCCCAGCCAGGTCACGCTGTCTGTGCCGGAAGAGCCGGTAACAAGCCGGTTGTCCGCAGACAGCGGCAGGTAGGTCTCTGACGGCCTGTCGTAGCGATAGAGCTCAACCACCACATCTCCGTCCTCGGACCAGGCCAGAGCCAGTTCGTTGTGGGTCGCCGAGGAGCCGTTCACACGTTCGGTTCGCTGCCCCAGGGCCAGAAACAGACGGGTTTCAGGAAGCGGTGTACTGCCGTCGGTGATTTCCAGGGCCGTACCGATCAGGGTTCCGGTCTGGTCATACCTCCGGACCTGAAGCTGAACCCCGCCGCTGACCGGCGCATGGCCGGCAACGTAGAGTTCGCCCCTGATGCCCAGTTGGATGTCGGTTGCCACAAAGCCATCACTCCACGCCAGTGGCTGTGTCTGGCGATTAAACGCCAGGGTCAGCAACTCATCGCTTTCGCCCCGGGCATACCCCTCCAGCCCTGCCTGGGCAGCTTCGTCCACCACCAGAACGAGCCGGCGGTCGTGCAGGTTGTCGGCGTCGTTGGCGTAATCCCTGGCGGCGACGCTGAAGACCACTTCATCCTGGCCCGGTAAAAAGACCAGTTCGTTAGGCTCCGGCTCAGGGTCCAGCGGATCAGGCTCTGGCAGTTCGTCCGGGTCCTGAATCAGCACAAAGTCAGACACGCCGGCTGTCGAGCCGCGCGTGCGCGGAGCAAGCCTGACCCGCACCTCACCGTCGCGTTCACCGGTCAGAATGGCCGTGTAGACCCGGTCAGGATTGAACACCACACCGGTCAGGTCAGTCACGCCGGGCTCGACGTTCAGGGTATCGGTGATACCGCCATTGAGCGTGCGCAGAGCCACCACCGGCTCGTTATCCGCAATGCTGATATTGGCCGTTACCCCGGTATTTTTGGTGCCGAGCGACGCCAGGCCGGTCCGCACTTCGGACAGTTTGAGGCGGGCCAGCTCGGTGCGCTCCGCGACCCGGTCATCAATAACTTCAAATGGAATGAAGCACTCGGTCACGCCGGGCTCAAAGGTTACCAGGCCGCGGTCGATGATTCCGTCAGGGCGAGCCTGATAGCTTATGTAACTCAGCGGGTTGGCATCCTCATCCAGCGTTTCGGCAGAGTCACTGCCCTGCGCCACGATATCCACCCCGATAATAGCCTTGCCCAGATTGCTGTCTTCGGCGTGGCACTGGTGCGAAATAGCGTCAACCGGGTCGGAACAACTGAAGTCCGACTCCAGCTCAAACGCAATGGTTACGCGGGTTACCGAGGGTTTTTCGAGTTTAACGCTGGCAAATACCCGGTGCGTTGGCAGGCCGTTATGCTCGCCCTGGGGCTCCAGGTCCGGAATGGCACAGTGTTCGCCAGAGGGGGTCTTGATCTCCGGAGAGGCACCTTCGGTCAGCTCCGGTACTTCGACGGTCACCAGGTTCGGTTTGACTTCGATGGTAAACGGCTGAAAACCCGCCATGCGGCCGTCAGTGGTCACAATGTCGATGTTTTCGAATTTGCCGAGATCATCCAGCCCGCGATTACCGCCGGAGAGGCCGGGCACCCCTCGCATGATCACACCCTGGCGGGCTTTATTACTGGTATCTTCCAGGGCCAGCCAGGCCGGGGCGTTGGTCAGCGAGTAGTCAAGAATACCCTCGCCGCCGTAGGAACCCCAGTTGTAATAGTATTCTGCGCCGATGTAGGCAGTCGCAGGTGGCGCCCCGATCAGGGTGGGGTCATCCGGGTCTTTTTCGGTTTTACAGCCGGCCGCAGCCAGTGCAATTACAGCCAGGCCAGCAAGCCGGCCCGGCAGGAAAGTGCGGGAGAACAAATCGGCGCGCATGTAAAAATCCGTTTTAAAACGTTGTTGTTATGACGGTGCGCCGAGGTGGTTTTTGCTCTCGGGTTACACACCGTTACAGGTCAACGTCATGGTAGCCAATTTGTTACCCGGGGGATCTGCGCGAGTTCTCAGATTCGCGGCCCTGTCCGCCTCAGCGGGCCAGGCCATGTTCTTTTAACAGAGACAGCAGCCCCTCCTCGTCCAGCACCGGGATACCCAGCTGCTCCGCTTTGGTCAGCTTGGAGCCGGCGGCCTCGCCGGCCACCACACAGGCTGTTTTCTTCGACACACTGCCTGCCACCCTGGCGCCAAGGCGCTCCAGCTGCTCCCTGGCCTGGTCGCGGGTCATCTGTGACAAGGTGCCGGTGAGCACCCAGGTCTGGCCGCCCAGGGGCTGCTCGGCGGCCTCCACAATGGCTTCTTCCTGCCAGATCACGCCGGCCTGCTTCAGGGCCTGGAGGGTTTCCTGGTTATGGGGCTGGCTGAAGAAACTGCGAATATGACCGGCGACAATCGGGCCGACATCCGGCACCTGCTGCAGGGCATCTTCATCAGCGGCCGCAATGGCCTCCAGCGTCCCGAAATGGGACGCCAGACTCTTGGCGGTGGCCTCGCCCACTTCCCGGATGCCGATGGCATAGAGGAACCGCCAGAGCACCGGGTTGCGGGAGCGGTCGATGGCCCTGATCAGGTTATCTGCCGATTTATCCCCCATCCTCTCAAGACTGGCGAGCTGGAACCGGGTCAGCCGGTACAGGTCTGCCACCGTGGTCACCATCTCCTCTTCCACCAGCACGTCGATCAGACGGTCACCGAGACCTTCGATATCCAGAGCTTTACGGGAAGCATAATGACGAATCGCCTCCTTGCGCTGGGCCGGACAATACAGGCCGCCGGAGCAGCGGGCCACCGCCTCGCCTTCAATCTGCACAATATCCGAGCCGCACACCGGGCAGTGTTCAGGCAGCACGACCGCCTGGGCGCTGTCCGGCCGTTTCTCCGGCACCACCTTCACCACCTGGGGAATCACATCCCCTGCCCGGCGGATGAAAACCGTGTCGCCGATGTGCACATCCTGGCGGCGAATTTCATCCATGTTGTGGAGCGTGGCGTTGGAGACCGTTACCCCACCCACAAACACCGGCTTGAGCCGGGCGACGGGGGTTACCGCGCCGGTGCGGCCGACCTGGAATTCCACCCCTTCGATAATCGTGAGTTCTTCCTGCGCCGGAAACTTCTGGGCAATCGCCCAGCGCGGTGCCCGGGAGACAAAACCCAGCGCCTGCTGCAGGTCCAGACGGTTGACCTTGAACACGATCCCGTCGATTTCATAAGGCAGCTCGTCGCGCTTATCGAGCAGTTCGTTATAGGCCTGCAGGCAGTCGTCCACGCCTTCGGCCAGGCGCATTTCCGGGTTCAGGCGGAAGCCCCAGCCACGCACCAGCGCCAGGCTTTCCCAATGGGTTGGGGGCAGGATGCTTTCGTCCGCCACGGCCATGCTGTAAGCGCAAAACTCCAGAGGCCGGGTAGCCGTTACCGTAGATTTCTTCTGCCGCAGGCTGCCTGCGGCAGCGTTGCGGGGGTTTACGAAGGTCTTTTCGTCCAGCGCCGCCAGCCGCTGGTTGAGCTGCTCAAAGCCGGCCCTGGGCATGTACACCTCGCCCCGCACCTCAAGCACCGCGGGATAATCCTTGCCCCGTAACTTCAGGGGTACCGAGGGGATGGTCCGGATATTGGGCGTGATGTCCTCGCCGGTATAGCCATCACCACGGGTCGCCGCACGGATCAGCTGGCCGTTCTCGTAATGCAGGCTGACCGCAAGACCGTCCAGCTTGGGTTCACAGACATACTGAACCTCATCTCCGGTTTTCAGGCGGTCCCGGATCCGGCGATCAAATTCCCGCAGTTCGTCCTCGCTGAAGGCGTTGTCCAGGGACAGCATCGGAATACGGTGGGTAACTTCCGCAAAGCTGGTATCCCGGGGGCTGCCAACCCGCTGAGTGGGCGAATCCTCTGAGGCCAGCTCCGGATGCTCCTGTTCCAGCCCCTGAAGTTCCCGGAACAGACGGTCATACTCGGCGTCGGGAACTCTGGGTTCATCCAGTACGTAGTAAGCGTAGTTGTGGTCATCAAGCGCAGCGCGCAACTCGGCAACGCGCTGCTGAAGGTCAGAAGCAGAATTGGTCATCAGGTTGGGAATCCTGGCTGTTAGGCCCGATGGGAACGTTGCTTGCGCTCAAACTCGCGGATCCGCTGGCGGCAGTGTTCGATGGTCTGAGGCGTCATCACGCTGCGGCGCTCGTCTTTGAGTTCACCCCCCATATTACGCACCACGCACTGGGCGGTCTCGAGCATGAACTCGAACGCCTGCAACGGGTTGGTTGGCCCCGGCAGGCTCATGAAGAAGCTGATACCCGGCGTGCTCATGCCGGCCATTTCGTCGGGTCTGAACGTGCCCGGCTCGACCGCGTTTGCCACACTGAACTGAACGGGTGTGGTGGTATCGGCCGCTTCGTGGCGATGATAGATATCCATGTCGCCCAGTTCCAGGCCACAGGCTTCGAATAACTTCTGCAGCACCGGCCCCTGAAACTCCTGATGACTGCGTGACAGCACATTGATCACCAGGACTTCCCGCGCTTCCGGGCGGTTGGCTCCGGCGGGCGGCTGCTGGCGCCCCGGGGTCGCAGTCTGTCGGCGGGCGGTGTCTTCTTCCACCTCGGTGGTCACCGGTACCGGCTCAGGTTCGGGTTCAGGCTCGGGTTCCGGCTCGCGGGCAGACAGAACAGGCTCAGCCCGGCGTGTTGCGGCGACGGAGGCGGGTTGTGGCTCCGGCTCCATGTCATCGTTGCGGTCGTCCACCGTCTCAGAGGACGTATCCCGGGTGACGTAACCACGCTCCTCGAGGGAACCCTGAGACACAATGCGGGCCCCGCCGTTGGGCAGTTCCGGATTGAAGTCGTCGTCCAGGGGCGATTCGCGCAGATCGTTGGCTCCCATGCCGGACGAGATCGCCATGGATTCTTTACGGGCACGGCGCATACGGCGGATACCGTCAACCACGATGCCGATGATAACCAGGGTACCTATGGCGATTAACCATTCCCTAAGTGACATAAGATGCTGTCCTGTTACAGTTCGGAACTGTTGCTACTCTAAAAAAAGCCCGTAATGAATACAACGCGCACCCGCAACAGATGGCGTTTTTGTCATGGTTGGCTGGTTTTTCGCCAGCGGTCAGGCCTCAGCCAGGGCGGCGGCTTCCTCGACATCCACCGACACCAGCCGCGAACAGCCCGGCTCGTGCATGGTGACACCCATCAGCTGGTCCGCCAGCTCCATAGCAATCTTGTTGTGGGTGATGTAGATAAACTGCACCTGCCGGGACATTTCCTTCACCATATTGGCATAACGGCCGACGTTGGCGTCGTCCAGCGGTGCATCAACTTCGTCCAGCATACAGAAAGGTGCCGGGTTGAGCTGGAAAATCGAGAATACCAGGGCAATGGCCGTTAACGCCTTTTCACCACCGGATAACAGATGGATGGTGCTGTTTTTCTTGCCGGGAGGCCGGGCCATGATCGCAACACCGGTCTCGAGCAGGTCTTCGCCTGTCAACTCAAGATAGGCATTGCCGCCGCCGAAGACTTTAGGAAACAGCGCCTGCAAGCCGGCATTCACCTGGTCAAAGGTTTCCTTGAACCGCTGGCGGGTTTCGCGGTCGATCTTGCGGATCGCGGTATCCAGGGTTTCCAGGGCTTCCATCAGATCGGCATTCTGCTCATCGAGATAGGTTTTGCGCTCGCTCTGAACCTGATACTCCTCAATGGCGGCCAGGTTAATGGCGCCCAGGCGCTGGATACGGGTGCTGATCTTCTCCAGTTCCCCGGCCCAGAGTGTCTCCTCGGCATCCGCCGGCAAGCCTTCAAGTACTACCTGAAGCTTTACCTCTAACTCGTTCAATTGCTCCAGATAATTTCCAGCCCGGATCTCCAGGGCCTGGGATTCCATCTTGAGTTTTTCGAGCCGGGCGCGCACCTCCTGCACCACGTGTTCGGTACGACTCCGGCCCTGTTCCCGGTCTCTTACCTGCCGGTCGATTTCCTCCAGGGCATCGCGGGCCGCGCCAAGCTTTTCTTCTTCCGCCAGCCGGCGCTCGAGCAGACCTTCGAGCTGCATCTGTAAGTCTTCCGCGGGCTCTTCGGCACTTTCCCGGGCCTCGCGCAGCACGTCCAGGCGCTCTTCAAGGCGCTCTTTCTGAAGCTGCATACGGCCAATAGTCTGCTGCAGGGCGTCGCGCTGGCTTTGCAGTGTCTGTAGCTGAAGCTGGAGTTGATGGGCATGGTCGCGGTCATGACGTGCGTCCTGGCGCAGGCGGTCAAGGTTTTCCCGCAGCTGGTCCCGTTGCTCCAGCAGGCGCTCTTTCTCGTCCTCACTGTCTTCGCTTGAGGCCAGCGCCAGATCCCACTCCTGCCGGGCTTCCATCAGGCTGGCTTGCTGATCCTCGAGGTTGGCAGCCACGTCGGCAATGTCATCATGAATCCGCAGTAAACGCGCTTCGATCTGTTCCGCCCGCGCCTTAAGGCCGCTGGCCCGCGACGTCACGGCAGACAGTTCACGCTCAGCCTCGGTTACCCGCGCCCGCGCCTCTTCCCTTTCCCCATCGGCCTGCTCGCTCTGCTCCTGTATCAGGGCCAGCTGTCCGGTGGCAGCCTCCAGTTTTTCCTCAGCCTCCGCCAGACGCCACTCCAGCTCAGTGACCATTTTCTGACGTTCAATCACCCCAACCTGACCGGCGTCGGACTCGGGCATCAACAACCAGTCCCGGCCCACCCAAACGCCTTCTTTCGTGATCACGCTGGCGCCGGGCGCCAGCTGCGCGCGGCCCGCCATGGCCTCGGCCACCGATCCAGCCACGCCGACAGCGCCCAATAAAGTGTTCAATGCCGGGACACCCGAGACCCTGGCCGCCAGGCCGGTACCGGTACCCGCATCAGCGGTCTCGGCAACCACCGCCAGTCCTTTGGGAGCCTGTGCCAAAGCGGCCGAAACCGCATCAAAGGCCGGTAAAGACAGCCCCTGGGTAAACCGGCCAATCACCTGCTCTACCGCAAATTCCCAGCCATCCTCAATCACCAGCCGTGCCGCCAGCCTGGGCGCATCCGCCAGGTTGTTGTCTGCCAGCCATTGCTGAAGATCGCCGTTCTGACTGCCCATCTGTTCATTCAGTAACGCCTGCTGGGACTCCAGCGATGCTCGCAGGTTCTGTACCTGCTGCTGATGCGTCTGCACCTGAACTTCGGCTTCCCGCAGCCGCTCCCGCACGGACTGGACGTCCTCCTGGAGCAACTCAACCCGCTCCAGGGCCTCTTCCCTCTGCATGGCGAGGGTTTCCTGTTCGGCCAGCAACTCTTCCAGCCCGGCACGGTCGAGCTGGCCTTCGAGCAGCTCGTTTTCGTCCCGTAATTTGTCCTGCCGATGTTTCAGTTGCCCGATGGCATCGTCCAGAGAACGGATCCGGGACTGGGCCAGCTCGGCCTGACGACGGGCATCAGCGGAGCGGGTGGTAAACTCATCCCAGCGCTGTTGCCAGTCGGCCATGGCATCTTCTGCCTGCAGTAGCTGTTCACCGGATTCTTCGGCCCGGATGGCCAGGGCCTCCTGCTCCGGCTCCAGCAATTCCAGCTCTTCGCGCAGCGCCACCAGTTTGTCCTGGTCCTGCTCCAGCTCTCGCATCAACTCACGCTGGCTGGCCAGCGCCTGGTCCAGCTCTGCGGCGGTTTGCCGGCTGCGTTCACGCTGGTGTTCGATACTTTGTTCGATACGGGCAATGTCGGCACCGGCCTCATAGTATCGGGCCTGGGCACGGTTGAAGTGTTCCGTGCGCTCGTGATGGGCTTCGCGCAACGATTCCAGCGATGTTTCCAGGTTAACGCGCTCGGTCAGAAGCTTTTCGAGCTCCAGCTCGGTCTCCCGGATTTTGGCACGCCAGGTCTGCAGGTCGGCGTCCAGCGCTTGCCATCGCAGTACCGTAAGCTCGGCTTTTTTCTGCCGCTCCTCCTGTTTGTACATCTTGTACTTCTCAGCCGCGGCCGCCTGTCTTTCCAGGTGCTGCAACTGGCGGCCAAGCTCATCGCGCAGGTCGCTCAGACGCTCCAGGTTTTCCTGGGTCCGCCTGATGCGGTTTTCGGTTTCCCGGCGCCGTTCCTTGTACTTGGAAATACCGGCGGCCTCTTCGATATAGACCCTCAGTTCTTCCGGCTTGGCCTCGATCAGCCGGGAAATCATTCCCTGCTCGATGATGGCGTAACTGCGTGGACCCAGCCCTGTGCCCAGGAACAGGTCCGTGATATCCCGTCGCCGACACCTGGCACCGTTCAGAAAGTACTCGGACTGCCCTTCCCGGGACACCCGGCGCCGGACCGAGATTTCGTTGAACTTCGCAAACTCGCCCGGTGCCTTGCCTTCGCCATTGTCGAAGAGCAGTTCAATCGAAGCCTGGCCAACCGGCTTTCTGGCGCTGGAACCGTTGAAGATGACGTCGGTCATGGATTCGCCGCGCAGATACTTTGCTGAGCTTTCGCCCATCACCCAGCGCACCGCATCGATGATGTTGGACTTGCCGCATCCGTTAGGCCCCACCACGGCGGTCATGTTTGTCGGGAAGGGTACCGTGGTCGGGTCCACGAAGGATTTGAAACCGGCCAGCTTGATGGACTTGAGCCGCATGTCAGGCTTTCTCCTCCGAGAGAATACTCAGTACCTGCTGGCGCTGATGTTCACCAAAATTCCGGATCACCGCCTCCAGGCGCGGGGAATCCCCGGCAACCGCAGCATCGGCCAGATCCCGGAAAAAGGCACCGGTGCCGGCGATTTCACTGCGAAAATGGTCCAGCGCCACGTAATAGGTGCGGCTGATCGCAGGGCGGAAGTTTTCCAGTGTTTCTTCCAGGAAGGGGTTTTCAACCAGGCTGTAAGCGTAACGCATCACCCCAAAGCCGGCCTCGATTACCCGCTCGGCGGCATCCGGGGCATCAGAATTGAGCGCACTGATCACCGCCTGTACTTCCCGGACCTGCCCCATGACGCCGCTCAGGCTATCGCCGGACCAGCGTTCCAGCAGCTTGCGTCCCAACATGCACAGGAGGTCGATATAGATGTCGTACAGAGCGTTGACAGAAGCAATGGTGAGGCCGGAAACCACCGCGCCCCGGCGGGGATAGATTTCCACCAGGTGGCGACGCTGAAGGATCAGCAGAGCCTCCCGGACGGAGCCACGGCTGACCCCCAGCTCTCCGGCCACTTTGAGTTCCTGGATTCGCTCACCGGGCTTGAGGTCCCGGATAACGATGCGCTGGCCGATGTGCTGCGCGATCTGCTCGGAAAGACTCTCGGGTGCCTGAAATCTCATAAACCGGACGCTCACCTTTGCCAGGAGGAATTAAGCAAAAGCAGGAGTTTATCACAGGCTCCCGGGAGCCCCACCCCTTTGTCGGACATTTTGATTGCCGACGCACAGGGTGGGTGTACAGGCGCTATTTACGGGGTTTTTGGGGTTTTCGGGGGCTACGGGCCGACGCCGGAGTGGCGTCGGCGACCTGCCAGCTGCCCCGGCGGGCACGCTGCAGGGATTTTTCCGGGCTCTTGCGCTGTTTCCGTTGCTGGGCCGCCTGCTCGCCCGGTGTTTTCTGGGGAATGGCCACGGGGCTCAGGCCCACGGCCCGGCTCAGGGTATCCACGGCTTTCTGGTCAAGCTCTTCCCATTTGCCGAGGGTAAGCCGGCTGGGCAGGAACACGGGGCCGTAGCGCACCCGTTTCAGGCGACTCACCCGCACCCCCTGCGATTCCCATAACCGGCGCACTTCGCGGTTACGACCCCCGAGCAGGGTGACATGGAACCAGCGATTGATGCCACTGCCTCCGGCCGGCGTGATATCAGAGAATTTTGCCATGCCGTCTTCCAGCAGCACGCCCGCAAGCAGGCGTTCGATCATGGCGTCATCCACTTCGCCAAATACCCGCACCGCGTATTCGCGGTCAATCTGGCTGGAGGGGTGCATCAGACGGTTGGCCAGCTCGCCATCGGTGGTAAACATAACCAGTCCGGTCGTATTGATGTCCAGGCGGCCGATGGAGATCCAGCGCAGGTCTTTCAGCCTGGGCAGGCGGTCAAAGACCGTGGGCCGGCCTTCCGGATCTTTGCGGCTGCTGATTTCACCTTCCGGCTTGTTATAGATCAGTACCCGCCGCACCACTGCGCCGGCCGAGGCGACATCCAGGATCTTGCCATCCAGCTCGAAGGTGTCCTTGATCGTGGCCTTATGGCCCGGCCCGGCAATCTGGCCGTTGACGATCAGACGACCGGCCTCCATCCATCCCTCGATTTCGCGACGGGAGCCCACACCGGCCCGGGCCAGCAGTTTCTGGACTCGTTCGGGACTGTCGGAGACAGGTCCATCATTACGGGCAGACTTCCTGGCTGCGCCTGGTTTTCGGGGGCTTGATGCCGCCATGTGGTACATCCTTACTGAAGGACTGGGCCGTGGAATCCGGCCTCAGTGAAGTGTCTGGTCGGACCCATCGAATTCGATTTCGCCCTGCATATTCTGTTCAATTTCCCGGCCGATCTCTTCCAGGTCCCGAACATCTGACAACGGCGGAAGCTCATCGAGCCCGGTCAGATTGAAATAGTCGAGAAACTGCCGGGTGGTGGCATACATCGCGGGCCGGCCTGGCACATCCCGATGCCCCACAACACGCACCCACTCTCGCTCAAGCAGGGTCCGAATAATATTGCTGCTTACCGTAACACCGCGGATTTCTTCGATCTCACCACGGGTAATCGGCTGGCGATAGGCAATCAGTGCGAGGGTTTCCAGCAGTGCCCGGGAGTAGCGTTGCGGCTTTTCCTCGAACAGCCGGCCCACCCACGGGGCAAACTCTTCCCTCACCTGCAAGCGATAACCGCTGGCTACCTTTCTGAGTTCAAAGCCCCGGCCCTCACAGGCCTGCTCAAGCAAAACAAGCACGTGTTCCATGACCTGGCGTGCCGGCCTCTCAGCTTCCTCAAACAACTCCCGCAGCTGTTCGATCGACAAGGGTTTGCCGGCAGCCAGCAGTGCGGCTTCTGTTATGCAACGAATTCGGTCCAGTTGTTCTCCGGTCATGGCACCACCTTATGTCTTCAGCTAACGGCCCGGGCCCGAACGTGGATAGGCCCCAGCACTTCGGCCTGCACAATCTCGATCAGTTGTTCTTTCACCAGTTCAAGGGTGGCCAGAAACGTAACCACCACCCCCAGCCGGCCTTCCTCCATGGTGAACAGGCTCTCGAATGAGACAAACCGCTCACCCTCAAGACTCGCCAGGATATGGGACATACGCTCCCGGGTAGACAAGCGTTCACGCTCGACATGGTGGCTGGTAAACAGGTCTGCCCTCTGTATCACACCCCGCAACGCCAGCAGCAGCTCTCTCAGATCCACATCCGGATGGGGCTGGGAAGACGGCAGCGGCGGCAGCGCGGCTGAGCCTGCGTAGGTGTCCCGCTCCATACGGGGCAGCTCATCAATTTCCCCGGCCGCTTTCTTGAAGCGTTCGTACTGTTGCAGACGCCGGATAAGCTCTGCCCGGGGATCGGTTTCGTCCTCGTCGTCGGTTACCTGGCGTGGCAGCAGCATCCGGGATTTGATCTCCGCCAGGGTGGCGGCCATCACCAGATACTCCGCCGCCAGCTCAAAACGCATGGCTTCTACCGCGCCAATGTAGTCCATGTACTGCCGGGTAATTTCACTGACATCAATATCCAGAATATTCATGTTCTGGCGCCGGATCAGGTACAGCAACAAGTCCAGAGGCCCTTCGAAGGCCTCCAGAAACACGGCCAGCGCATCTGGCGGTATGTAAAGATCTTTGGGCAAGTCAACCAGAGGCCGGCCAGACACCCGCGCCAGCGGCCCGGCCTCCGTCTCCGGCGCTTCTGCCGGGGCGATGGCTACTTCCGTGCTGTCATCGGTCATCTGGTGCCCTTCTGGTCGGGTTTACCCGGACAGTCTCAGCCGTAACTGAGCCCAATGGCTGTGCGCACTTCATCGAGCGTATCACGGGCCGCAGCCCGGGCGTGTTCGCGCCCCTCTTCGAGGATGGAGCGCACCAGATCCGGGTTGCTTTCGTACTCCCGGGCCCGCTCGTGCAGCGGCTTCTGTTCTTCAATAATGGCGTCGATGAGCGGCTTTTTGCAGTCCAGGCACCCGATACCGGCGCTGCGGCAGCCTTCCTGCACCCACTGGCAGGTCTTTTCGTCGGAATACACCTTGTGCATGCCCCAAACCGGGCACTTTTCCGGCTCGCCGGGGTCGGTCCGGCGAACCCGCTGCGGGTCGGTCTGCATGGTCCGGATTTTCTGCGCAACACTCTCCGGTTCTTCCCGCAGGCCGATGTAGTTGTTGTAGGACTTGGACATCTTCTGTCCATCCAGGCCCGGCATCCTGGATTCGGGGGTTAACAGCGGCTGAGGCTCGGGCAGGATGACTTTGCCGCCACCCTCGATATAACCGTACAGCCGTTCCCGGTCACCCAACGAAATATTCTGTTGTTCTTTCAGCAGGGCGCGGGCAGTTTCCAGAGCTTCAACATCACCCTCTTCCTGGTAGCGCTTTTTGAGGTTGCGATACAGTTTGGCGCTCTTCTTGCCCATCTTGACGATGGCCGCTTCGGACAATTCTTCGAAGTTCGGTTCACGGCCATAGATATGGTTGAAGCGGCGGGCGATTTCCCGGGTGATCTCCACGTGGGACACCTGATCGGCACCCACCGGCACCTTGCCGGCCCGATACATCAGGATATCCGCCGTCTGCAGCAGCGGATAACCAAGAAATCCGTAAGTTGCCAGGTCTTTCTCCCGCAGCTTTTCCTGCTGATCCTTATAGGTAGGAATACGCTCCAGCCAGCCCAGCGGGGTGATCATCGAGAGCAACAGGTGCAGTTCCGCATGCTCCGGCACCTGAGACTGAATGAACATGGTCGACGACCCCGGATTAACACCCGCGGCCAGCCAGTCAATCACCATGTCCCAGACGCTTTGCTGGATACCGGAGGTGTCATCGTATTGCGTCGTCAAAGCATGCCAGTCGGCTACGAAGAAGAAACACTCGTACTCGTGCTGGAGTTTCACCCAGTTTTTCAGCACACCATGGTAGTGGCCGAGGTGCAGCTTGCCGGTCGGACGCATACCGGACAACACTCTTTGCTGGGAATCGACAGAACTCAAAGCACGAACTCCTTCTTGCTGTTTATAAGGTGCCGGTTGTGGCCGCCTGATACGGGGCCTCAACTAACAGGCTGACCGGGCATTATAGTCGTAACGCCGGGCTGCGTTAAGCAGCGCTCAACAAAAGCCGGCCCTATAACGCAAAACCCCCGGAATTCTCTCGAATCCGGGGGTTTTGTCAGAAAATAACCGGAGGGATTACCAGCCAGTAATTTCCTTCAGCGCCTTACCGATGTCGGCCAGGCTGCGCACGGTTTTAACACCGGCGTCTTCCAGGGCGGCAAACTTCTCGTCTGCGGTGCCCGTACCACCAGAGATGATGGCACCGGCGTGGCCCATACGCTTGCCCGGAGGCGCAGTCACACCGGCAATGTAGGAAACCACCGGTTTGGTTACGTTCGCTTTGATGAACGCAGCCGCTTCTTCCTCAGCGGTACCACCGATTTCACCGATCATTACGATGGCTTCGGTTTCCGGATCTTCCTGCAGAAGTTGCAGGATATCGATGAAGCTGGAGCCCGGGATCGGGTCGCCACCGATGCCCACGCACGCAGACTGGCCAAAACCGAAGTCTGTGGTCTGCTTAACCGCTTCGTAGGTCAGGGTGCCGGAGCGGGAGACGATGCCGACCTTACCTTTCTGGTGAATATGGCCAGGCATGATGCCGATCTTGCACTCGTCCGGTACGATCACGCCCGGGCAGTTGGGGCCGATCATGCGAACGCCTTTGCGATCAACGTATTCTTTGGCATACAGCATATCGATGGTGGGGATGCCTTCAGTGATACATACGATCAGCTGAATTCCGGCATCGGCCGCTTCAACGATAGCGTCTTTACAGAACGGAGCCGGAACGTAGATCACGGTAGCTTCTGCACCGGTTTTCTCAACGGCTTCGCGTACGGTGTTGAATACCGGCAGACCCAGGTGCTCGGTACCGCCCTTACCGGGGCTGACACCACCGACCATCTTGGTGCCGTAGGCAATGGCTTGCTCAGAGTGGAAAGTACCCTGTGCGCCGGTAAAGCCCTGGCAGATAACCTTGGTGTCTTTATTAATCAGGATGCTCATTATTTACCCCCTGCGGCTTTAACAACTTGCTCTGCGGCGTCCGCCAGGCTGGTGGCGGCAATGATGTTCAGGCCGCTTTCAGCCAGAACCTTGGCACCCAACTCAGCGTTGTTGCCTTCGAGACGAACCACAACAGGCACTTTAACGCCTACTTCTTTCACCGCACCGATGATGCCTTCGGCAATCATGTCACAACGTACGATACCGCCGAAGATGTTCACCAGAACAGCCTGTACCGCATCGTCAGACAGAATGATCTTGAACGCTTCGGTTACCCGCTCTTTGGTGGCACCGCCGCCAACGTCCAGGAAGTTGGCAGGTTTACCGCCAGACAGTTTGATGATGTCCATGGTGCCCATGGCCAGACCAGCGCCGTTCACCATGCAGCCGATGTTGCCTTCAAGGGCAACGTAGTTGAGTTCCCAGGCTGCAGCTTCGGCTTCACGCGGATCTTCCTGGGAAGGGTCGCGCATCGCTTCGATATCTTTCTGACGGTACAGAGCGTTGCCATCAACACCGATTTTGGCGTCCAGACAATGCAGGTCGCCGGCCGGGGTGATCACCAGCGGGTTAATCTCAACCAGTGCCAGGTCGCGCTCTTCGAACAGCTTGGCCAGGCCCAGGAAAATCTTGGTGAACTGACCGATCTGTTTGCCTTGCAGGCCCAGTTTGAAAGCCAGCTCACGGCCCTGGTACGGCTGTGCGCCAACCAGCGGGTCGATTTCTGCTTTCAGAATTTTTTCCGGGGTCTCTTCGGCAACTTTTTCGATCTCTACACCGCCCTCGGTGGACGCCATGAAGACGATACGGCGGCTACCGCGGTCGACAACCGCACCCAGGTACAGCTCCTGATCGATGTCAGTCAGGGATTCAACCAGAATCTTGCTGACCGGCTGTCCGTGTTCGTCAGTCTGGAAAGTGACCAGATTCTTGCCCAGCCAGTTTTCAGCAAACGCACGGATTTCGTCTGTGCTCTTGACCAGTTTTACACCACCCGCTTTACCACGGCCACCGGCGTGAACCTGAGCTTTGACAACCCATGCGTCGCCACCGATTTTGCCGGCAGCGTCAACAGCGTCTTGTGGAGTATCACAGGCAATGCCCTTAGATACCGGCAGGCCATACTCAGCAAAAAGCTGTTTGCCCTGATATTCGTGCAAATTCATAGTTAATGTCCCGTCTATTGATGGAGGATAACCACGTACGGAGATGAACCCGCCAGCGCACCCTGCCGGGCACGGCTAAAACGAATTCGTTCTGGCAAACCAGGGATCACCGTGGCCTGCCGGTCACGCATACGAAAAAGCTGCCGTTATGATGGCAGCGGGGCGCCGAGTGGCGCCCCGTATTCCGACTATGCGTTACTTCTTTTTGCGACGGTTGGCGACGTGAATCGCTCCGCCGGAAACTGCCAGAGCCGCTTCGTGCACTGCCTCAGACAGCGTCGGGTGCGCAAAGCAGGTCAGGGCCAGATCTTCTGCACTGGAGCCGAATTCCATCGCGATAACACCCTGGGCAACGATCTCAGACGCCTGGGGACCAATCACATGGAAACCGACTATGCGGTCGGTCTTCGCATCGGCGAGGATCTTGACCAGACCAGCCGTTGCGTTGGCCGCCATCGCCCGGCCGTTAGCCGCGAACGGGAAGGTGCCCGCGTTGTACTCTTCACCCTCGGCTTTCAGTTGCTCTTCGGTTTTACCAACCCAGGCAACTTCCGGCGTGGTGTAGATAACGTTCGGAATGCAGTCGTAGTTCACCTGGGGCTTGTGGCCGGCGATACGCTCGGCAACCATCACGCCCTCTTCAGACGCTTTGTGAGCCAGCATCGGACCACGCACGATATCACCCACAGCCCAGACGCCCGGCGCCTCGGTTTTACACTGATCATCAACAAAGATAAAGCCGCGCTCATCCAGGGTTACGCCCGCGTCTTCCGCCAGCGCGCCATCGGTAAACGGACGACGACCCACAGCAACGATCAGCTTGTCGAACTTCGCTTCCTGCTTGCCTTTGGAGTCTTCGTAGTTTACGTAGACCAGCTTGCGCTTGACTTCCGCGCCGGTCATGCGGGCACCGGTAATGATGTTCAGGCCCTGTTTGGTGAACTGCTTCAGTGCTTCTTTAGCCACCTGCTGGTCGACCGACGGCAGGAAGGTATCCTGGGCTTCGATAACGGTCACTTCCGCGCCAAGACGAGCCCAGACACTGCCCAGCTCGAGGCCAATGACACCGGCACCGATGATGCCCAGACGCTTGGGTACTTCGGTAAATTCCAGGGCACCCTCGGAGTCTACAATGTACTCGCCATCGAACGGAGCCGGAGGAATCTCTACCGGTTTGGAACCGGTTGCCAGAATCACGTTTTCAGCTTCGTAGGTTTTGGTGTTGCCGTCGTTGTCGGTCACCTCAACCTTGCGCCCTGCGAGCAGCTTGCCGTGGCCGTGGATAGACGTTACGCCGTTGGCTTTGAACAGGCCGGCGATACCGCCAGTCAGGTTCTTAACAATGCCATCTTTGCGTTCCATCATCCGGGCAACGTCGATGCTCACGTCTTTGGTCTGAATGCCGAAGCTTTCAAAGTCGTGGCTGGCTTCCTCAAATTTGTGCGTTACTTCGAGCAGCGCCTTGGACGGGATACAACCCACGTTCAGACAGGTACCACCAAGTACCTGGCTTTTGCCGTCTTTGCCGGTCCAGGACTCGACACACGCAGTTTTCAGACCCAGCTGAGCGGCTTTAATGGCAGCAACGTACCCACCGGGGCCTGCACCAATGACAATAACGTCGAACTTATCGGACATAATCTTTCCTGTTTCTCGGATTCGTTGAGTGTCAGCTTATACATCCAGCAGGATACGCGCCGGGTCTTCCAGCATCTCTTTGATCACTACCAGGAACTGTACGGCTTCCTTACCATCGATCATGCGGTGGTCGTAGGACAGGGCCAGATACATCATCGGCAGGATCTCGACCTTGCCATTAACAGCCATTGGCCGCTCCTGGATCTTGTGCATGCCAAGAATGGCCGTTTGCGGCGGGTTAAGAATCGGCGTCGACAACAACGAGCCGAAAATACCACCGTTGGTGATGGTAAAGGTACCACCGGTCATGTCTTCAATGCCCAGTTTGCCATCTTTCGCCTTGGTACCGTACTCGATAATTTTCTTCTCGATGTCTGCCAGGCCCATGGCATCGGTGTCACGCAGTACCGGTACCACCAGACCACGGTCCGTGGAAACAGCAACGCCGATGTCCTGGTAGCCGTGGTAAACCATGTCGTTACCGTCGATCGAAGCATTCACCGCCGGGAAGCGTTTCAGGGCTTCGGTCGCGGCCTTGGTGAAGAAGGACATAAAGCCCAGCTTGGTACCGTGGCGTTTAACGAAGCTGTCCTGGTACTGCTTGCGCAGCTCCATGATCGGTGCCATGTTGACTTCGTTGAAGGTGGTCAGCATGGCCGCAGTCTGCTGCGCTTCTACCAGGCGCTTGGCAATGCTGGCACGCAGACGGGTCATCGGAACGCGTTTTTCTGGGCGCTCGCCCTGAGCCAGTTCCAGTGCCGGAGCCGCGGCCGGTTTGGCAGCAGAGCCAGACGACTTGCGGCTGTCAACGTAGGCCTGGACGTCTTCTTTGGTAACGCGTCCGTCTTTGCCGCTGCCTTTAACGGCAGACGGATCGACGTTATTTTCTTCCGCCAGCTTGCGGGCAGCCGGGCTCAGAATGGCGTCACCGGAGGCGGCACTCTCTTCCTCAGGGGCATCGCTTTTGGCGTCGGCCTTACTTTCGGCAGGCTTGCTTTCGCCTACCGCGCCTGCCTTGAACCGGCCGATCACTTCGCCGCTCTCACAGGTGTCGCCTTCGCCTTTGAGAATCTCCTCAATCACACCGTCAGCCGGCGCTACCACTTCGAGCACCACCTTGTCGGTTTCGATGTCGACAAGCAGCTCGTCGCGGGAAACCGCTTCGCCGGGCTGCTTGTGCCAGGTCGCGACGGTGCCTTCGGCAACCGACTCAGGGAAAACTGGGGCTTTAATCTCTGTTGACATTACAAATCCTTAGTTCGGTAGCTCGTCAGATTTCAAACGCGTCGTTAACCAGTTTCTTCTGCTCTTCAATGTGAACAGACATGTGTCCACAGGCAGGAGCAGCAGAAGCTTCACGACCGGCATACTGAAGGTACAGCTTGGGATTCAGGCGCTGCAGCGCGTTACGCATATGGTGCTGACTGCAGTACCAGGCTCCCTGGTTCATTGGCTCTTCCTGACACCACACCACCGATTTGAGTTTGGTGTACGGGTTCAGGATTTCGTCCAGATCATCCCCCGGGAACGGATAGAGCTGCTCGATACGCATAATGGCAACATCGTCGCGTTCGTCGGCTTTTTTCTTCTCCAGAAGATCATAGTAGACCTTGCCGCTACACAGGATCAGCCGGGTCACTTTCTTCGGATCGGAGGGTTCTTTCTCCGGCAGAATTGTCTGGAAGGTACCTGAGGTCAGGTCGTCCAGGCTGGAAATGGCCTCTTTATGGCGCAGCAGGCTCTTCGGCGTGATGGCCACCAGCGGCTTACGCAGCGGGCGTTTGACCTGGCGACGCAGCATATGGAATACCTGCGACGGCGTGGTCGGCACACATACCTGAATATTCTGCTCGGCGCACAACTGCAGGAAGCGCTCAAGACGGGCGGAACTGTGCTCCGGCCCCTGCCCTTCATAACCGTGTGGCAGCAGCAGCGTCAGACCACACAGGCGGCCCCACTTGTGCTCACCGCTGGTCAGGAACTGGTCAATGACCACCTGGGCACCGTTAGCAAAGTCCCCGAACTGGGCTTCCCAGACAATCAACGCGTTCGGCGTGGTGGTGGAGTAGCCATATTCGAACGCCATGACGGCTTCTTCAGACAGAAACGAATCGTAGATATCGAACATCGGCTGATCTTCAGCCAGCTGCTGCAACGCGATGTGGGTGCTGCCGTCTTTCTGGTTGTGCAGCACCGCATGGCGGTGAGAGAAGGTGCCACGGCCAACGTCCTGACCGGTCAGGCGGATCGGGTGGCCTTCGTTCAGCAGACTGGCATAGGCCATCATCTCGCCGTAACCCCAGTTGAGGGACAGCGCGCCGGCGGTCATTTTCTCGCGGTCGTTGACGATTTTGGCAACCTGACGCTGGACACTGAAGCCTTCGGGCACCTCGGTCAGCTTTTTGCCCAGCTTCTGGACAGTCTTCAGCGGCACACTGGTTTTGCACTTGGCCGTCCATTCATGACCAAGATAGGGTGTCCAGTCGACGTACAGGCCCTTGTTGGGCTCCTTCACCAGGGATTTGACCACGTGGTCACCCTTATCCAGGGCGTCGCGGTAATCGTTCTCCATCGCCTTGGCTTCGTCTTCGGTCACCACGCCTGCTTCAACCAGCTTCTCTGCATAGAGTGCACGAGTGGTTTTCAGCTTCCGGATTTTTTCGTACATCAGGGGCTGGGTTGCCGCCGGCTCATCGGCCTCGTTGTGGCCGCGACGACGGTAACAGACCAGATCGATCACCACATCCCGCTTGAACTCATTGCGGTAGTCCATGGCCATCTGGGTAACAAACATCACAGCTTCCGGATCGTCTGCGTTTACGTGCAGGATCGGAGCCTGAACCATTTTGGCGACATCCGTACAGTATTCGGTTGAACGGGCATCTTCCTGCTTACTGGTGGTAAAGCCAACCTGGTTGTTGATCACGATATGGATGGTACCACCTACACCAAAGCCCCGGGTCTGGGACATCTGGAAGGTTTCCATCACCACACCCTGGCCGGCAAATGCTGCGTCACCGTGCATGACGATGGGCAACACCTGGCTGCCCTCGGTGTCATTGCGGCGATCCTGACGGGCACGTACTGAACCCTCAACCACCGGAGAAACAATTTCCAGGTGCGAGGGGTTGAACGCCATCGCCAGGTGTACTTCGCCGCCCGGGGTCATCACGTTGGAGGAGAAGCCCTGGTGATATTTGACGTCGCCGGAGCCCGAGTCTGCGAGTTTTTTGCCTTCGAACTCGTCAAACAGCTCTTTCGGGTTTTTACCCAGAGTGTTCACCAATACGTTCAGGCGACCACGGTGGGCCATACCCAGCACGATTTCCTTGACGCCGTAGGAGCCGGCCCGCTGGATCAGTTCGTCCAGACACGGGATCAGACTCTCGCCGCCCTCCAGGCCAAACCGTTTGACACCGGGATAGCGCGAGCCGAGATACTTTTCCAGGCCTTCGGCGGCGGTCAGGCGCTCAAGAATGTGCTTGCGGGTTGCGGTTTCGTACTCGGGGCGGGAACGCACCGGCTCCATGCGCTGCTGGAACCAACGCTTGATGCGGGTGTCCACCACGTGCATGTACTCTGCGCCGATGCTTTCGCAATACGTCTGGCGCAAGCCATCAATGATGTCTCCGAGCTTCATGGTCTCGGAGCCTAAATTCAGGGAACCTGTGTGGAACTCGAGATCCAGGTCAGACTCGCCCAACTCATGGAACGAGGGATCAAGGTCTTCAACAGGCGGACGCTGCAGGACCCCCAGTGGATCAAGCCTGGATTCCTGGTGGCCGCGAAAGCGGTACGCATTAATCAGCTGCAGAACACGAATCTGTTTCTTGTCGGCATCCGACGTGGCGCTTGCAGGCACACCACCATTGGCAAGAAAACGCTGATTACGGGAAATATGCTCGAACTGTTCCCGAATGGTCGAGTGGACGATATCGCGGCCTTTATAGCCATCGACACTGGGAAGCTTGTCAAAATAGCTTCGCCACTCCTCGGGCACTGAGTTGGGGTCTGTCAGGTAGGTCTCAAAAAGCTGTTCAACGTAGGCTAGATTTCCACCTTGCAGGTGGGAAGTCTGCCATAACTGCTCCATGATGCTTTCGTGCATTTTGAATAGCTCACCTTGGGCTGGTGCGGGGGAGCGAGTATGGTCGGCCAGGGGTAATTCTCAGTCAATACGGGTTATTACGGCATGACTTTTGACCACCACACCCTGCAAGGATGTTTTCCGTCCCCAGTGATTTTTTATACTCAGCGACGCAGCCCGCCGGGCTGGATAAACCCGCACAGGCAGCGCCTCAAGTCTGCACCCCGTTCAGACTTTTAACTATAAGCCTTTGGTTGAAGGCCCCGCATTGAGCGAGGCCTTCAGGGTGCATACTGGCGCTTTCAAACCAGTATAGCCGGTACTGCAGGTTTTGCCGGTCAGGTTGCCCGTTGCAGCAGCAGATTCCGGATATGGCCAATCGCCTTTGTGGGGTTCAGGCCTTTGGGGCAAACGCTGACACAGTTCATGATGCCGCGGCAGCGGAAAACGCTGAACGGGTCGTCGAGCTGGGCCAGACGTTCTGCCTGCGCCGTGTCACGGCTGTCGGCCAGGAACCGGTAGGCTTGCAACAGGCCGGACGGACCAACGAATTTGTCCGGGTTCCACCAGAAAGACGGACAAGCCGTAGAGCAGCAGGCACAGAGAATACACTCGTACAGGCCGTCCAGCTTTTCCCGTTCTTCCGGGGACTGCAGGCGCTCGATTGCCGGGGCCGGCTCATCGTTGATGAGGTACGGCATAACCTTTTCGTACTGCTTGTAGAAAAGCCCCATGTCGACAACCAGGTCGCGGATAACCGGCAGGCCAGGCAGCGGGCGGATAACCAGCTTGTTGCCCTTGGCCACGTCGGACACCGGCGTGATACACGCCAGGCCGTTCTTGCCGTTCATGTTCATGCCATCAGAGCCACAAACGCCCTCCCGGCAGGAACGACGGAACGCCAGAGTCGGATCCTTTTCTTTGGCCAGCGCCAACACATCCAGAACCATCAGGTCCTTGCCTTCCGGCAGCTCAACCTCAACGTCCTGCATGTAAGGGGCGTTGTCAGTTTCCGGGTTATAACGGTACAGACTAACTAACATCTCAGAATACCCCCTTAGTAGGTCCGGACTTTCGGCTCGAAGGTCGGAACCGTTTTCGGTGCAAAGTTCACAGCACGCTTGCCAACACGCTTTTCAAGCGGGAAGTACATGGAGTGCTTCAGCCAGTTCTCGTCGTCACGCTCGGTAAAGTCGTTACGGGCGTGGGCACCACGGCTCTCTTTGCGCTCGATAGCCGACTTGGCGGTGGCGTAGGCCACTTCAAACAGGTTGTCCAGCTCCAGTGCTTCAATACGCGCCGTGTTGAAGGCTTTACTGGTGTCGGCCAGTCGGGTCTTACGAACCCGCTCGCCGATTTCTTCCAGCATCTTCAGGCCTTTTTCCATGCTCTCGCCGTCACGGAACACACCAAAATACAGCTGCATGCAGTTCTGCAGGTCGTGGCGCACCTGAGCAACGTCTTCGCCTTCGGATGCCGAATCCAGACGTTCCAGACGCGCCATTGCACGCTGGATATCTTCTTCGGTGGCGGCATCGACTTCAAAGCCGTCACGCAGCTGCTGCTCGATGTGCAGGCCAGCCGAACGACCGAACACCACCAGGTCCAGCAGAGAGTTGCCACCCAGGCGGTTAGCACCGTGTACCGATACACAGGCCGCTTCACCGCAGGCAAACAGGCCCGGGATCGGCTTGTCGTTGCCGTTTTCGTCCTGAGTCAGGGCCTGACCACCCACGTTGGTGGGAATCCCGCCCATCATGTAGTGACAGGTAGGAACAACCGGCACCGGCTCTTTAACGGGGTCTACGTGAGCGAAGGTGCGGGACAGCTCACAGATGCCCGGCAAACGCAGATTCAGGGTTTCTTCGCCCAGGTGATCCAGTTTCAGCAACACGTGGTCTTTGTTGGGACCACAGCCGCGACCTTCCAGAATTTCCAGAACCATGGAACGGGCGACAACGTCACGGCCGGCGAGGTCTTTGGCGTTCGGAGCGTAACGCTCCATAAAGCGTTCGCCTTCGGAGTTGATCAGGTAACCACCCTCACCCCGACAGCCTTCCGTTACCAATACGCCGGCACCGTGGATACCGGTCGGGTGGAACTGCCACATTTCCATATCCTGCACCGGGTAGCCCGCGCGCAGCGCCATGCCCACACCGTCACCGGTATTGATCAGGGCGTTGGTAGTGGAGGAGTAGATACGGCCCGCACCCCCGGTCGCCAGCACCGTCGCCTTGGACTTGATGTAGGCAACTTCGCCGGACTCGATGTCGATGGCAACAACGCCAACCACTTCATCCTTGCTGTTTTTAACCAGATCAACAGCGTACCACTCGTTCAGGAAGGTGGTTCCACCCTTCAGGTTAGCCTGATACAGAGTGTGCAGCAGCGCATGGCCGGTACGGTCGGCCGCCGCGCAGGTACGGGCTGCCTGGGTCGGGTTATCCGGGCCCTTGGACTGCCCGCCAAACGGGCGCTGGTAAATACGGCCCTGCTCGGTACGTGAGAACGGCAGCCCCATATGCTCCAGTTCGAACACAGCCTGGGGGCCTACGGAACACATGTACTCGATCGCGTCCTGGTCGCCGATGTAGTCGGAACCCTTGACGGTGTCGTACATGTGCCAGCGCCAGTCGTCGTTGGGATCGGCACTGGCGATCGCACAGGTGATGCCACCCTGGGCAGAGACGGTGTGCGACCGGGTCGGAAATACTTTGGTGATACACGCAGTGCTGACACCGGATTCAGTCAGTTGCAGGGCGGCACGCATACCGGCACCGCCACCACCGATAACAATCGCGTCGTAAGACAAGGTTTTGATGTTAGCCATCGATTAAAGCCCCCACAGAATCTGAATGCCCCACACGACATAAACGAACATCACCAGCACGCAGGCTGCCTGAAGCAGGAAGCGCGGTAACGCTGACTTGATGTAGTCGGTGGATACGGTCCACATGCCCACCCAGGCATGCCCGGCAATTGACAGCAACGCCAACAGACTGAAGATTTTGAACCAGCTCTGGCCGAACAGCGACGACCACGCCTGGTAGTCAACTTCGGTTGTCACAAAAAAGCCGATCAGAAAGAGCGTATAAGCGGCCAGAACATAAGCGGTTACGCGCTGGATGACCCAGTCATGAATACCGTTGCGACCAATATTCGTTACACTGTTCATGCCCATACCCAGACTCCTGTCAGAATGATGAGGACGACGGAAACCGCAATCGTGGCTTTCGCGGCAAAACGCCCGCTCTCAAGTTCTTCACCGATACCGGCATCCATCAGCAGGTGTTTGATACCTGCAACGAGGTGGTACATCAGAGCAGACAGGATGCCCCAGATGATCAGCTTCGCCAGGAAGCTGTCCAGCAATTCATTTACCCGGTTAAAACCATCTTCTCCTGACAGGGAGAGATCCAGACCGTACATCAGAAAAGCAACACCTACGAAGATGATGATGCCGCTGATGCGATGCAGGATCGAAGTAATGGCTGGCAGCGGGAAATGAAACTTGCCGAGATCGAGATTTACTGGTCGTTTGCTATTCACAGCGCTCTCACACTCTCTCTTGGTTCCGCAGAACCGCAACGCGGTGGCGGATAGTTGGTATGTTGGGACCGGAGAATCGGCAAGATACCGATAACCGATTGCTTCAGGAGGGCGGATGGCAACCCGATAGCTTGCTATGAAAATAGCCTGTTATCCGGTGCATCCCCGATTCCGGGCTACGGATTATAAGGAGACACCCAGCCAATTACAAACCCGCAATTGTCCCGGAACCCTTGCCCGTCGCAGGCTCAGCCCAGCTATAAAGCTTATTGACAAAAACTATTCCTGCCGTTAAACCCTGTTAACCCGCAACCCTCCACTTCGAAACCGGAGATTTTATTTGTGGTTTTCAGCAGGGGCGGATTGACAAAAAAAGCTGGCACCCTATATTTTCCCGCCAGTTTTGCCATAATACGCGCTTTCTTGCGCATCCAAACATGCAAATAAGCTGTACAGCTATATCAAACAGGAGAGCACCATGACCGACAGGAAAGCCACGCTCTCGGTGGGAGACAAATCCATTGAGCTACCGGTTTACTCCGGCACCGTCGGCCCAGACGTAATCGACGTACGCGGCCTCGTCCAGGAAGGAATCTTCACTTACGATCCAGGCTTTGTTTCTACCGCGGCGTGCGAATCAGCCATTACCTACATTGATGGCGGCAAGGGCGTGCTGCTACATCGTGGTTACCCTATCGACCAGCTGGCTGAGCACTCTGATTTCCTCGAAGTCTGCTACCTGCTGCTGCACGGTGAACTGCCTTCTGAAGAAGAGAACGCGCAGTTCCACGAGACCATCAAAAGCCACACCATGCTGCATGATCAGATGCGCAATTTCTTCAACGGTTTCCGCCGCGATGCGCATCCGATGGCGATCATGTGTGGCGTGGTGGGCGCACTGTCTGCGTTCTATCACGACCAGATGGACGTGTCTGACCCCAAACAGCGCGAAATCACCGCCCATCGCCTGATCGCCAAGATGCCGACGATCGCCGCCTGGTGCTACAAGTACTCGGTTGGTCAGCCGTTCATGTACCCCCGCAACGACCTTTCCTATGCAGAGAACTTCCTGCATATGATGTTCGGCACGCCCTGCGAAGAGTACAGGCCGAACCCGGTGCTGGCGAACGCCATGGAGAAGATCTTTATCCTGCACGCCGACCACGAGCAGAACGCCTCAACCTCCACAGTGCGCCTGGCCGGCTCGACCGGTGCCAACCCATACGCCTGCATTGCCTCTGGCATTGCCGCCCTTTGGGGTCCGGCGCACGGTGGTGCCAACGAAGCCGTTCTGGACATGCTGGCCGAGATTGGCGACGAGTCCAACATCGAGCAGTTCATTGCCAAGGCGAAAGACAAAAACGATCCGTTCCGCCTGATGGGCTTCGGACACCGCGTGTACAAGAACTTCGACCCGCGCGCCAAAGTCATGGCACAGACCGCTCACGAAGTCCTGGGCGAGCTGGGCCTGGAGAACGATCCGCTGCTGAAAATCGCCCAGCGGCTGGAAAAAATCGCACTGGAAGACGAGTACTTTGTCGAGCGCCAGCTGTACCCGAACGTGGATTTCTACTCCGGTATTATCCTCAAGGCGATCGGCATCCCGACCTCAATGTTCACTGTGATCTTTGCCATGTCCCGCACCATCGGCTGGTTTTCTCACTGGAACGAGATGGTCAGCGGTGCCAACCGCATCGGTCGCCCGCGCCAGTTGTACACCGGCTCAACCAAGCGCGATTACCCTGTCAGGTAAATCAGCACTTGTGTCAGACCCGAAAAAAGCCGCTGCAATCAGCGGCTTTTTTCGTATCATGGCTCCAGCATTCTTCACTTCCGGATAAAACAAGGAGCACACCATGGCAACGATTGCCTTTATCGGACTCGGCGTGATGGGTTACCCGATGGCGGGCCATCTGGCCCGGGCCGGACACCAGGTACTGGTCTGGAACCGCACCACGGCAAAAGCCCGCCAATGGCAGGATGAATACTCCGGCCAGGCCTGCGAGAGCATCGCTGAAGCCGTTTCCGGAGCAGAGGTTGTCCTCACCTGCGTGGGCGCCGACAAGGACCTTGAAGAGGTTTACCTGTCCGCTGAGGGGATCATCCCTAACGCCCCGGCAACCGCCCTTCTGGTGGACCACACCACCGCCTCGGCAGAAGCTGCAGAGGCGCTGGCGCACGCTGCCCGGGCCAGGGGTCAGGGATTTATGGATGCGCCGGTGTCCGGTGGCCAGCAAGGGGCTGAAAACGGCCAGCTGACCATCATGTGCGGCGGCACTGAGGCCGACTTCAGCAAGGCCCACCCGATCCTGGAGCACTACGCCCGCGCTCTGAACCTGATGGGCCCGGTCGGTGCCGGCCAGAAAACGAAGATGGTCAACCAGATTGCCATTGCCGGCCTGGTACAGGGTTTATCCGAAGCGCTGCATTTTGCGGAACAGGCGGGGCTGGACGCGCGCCGGGTGGTGGAGGTGATTTCCCAAGGTGCGGCTCAATCGTGGCAGATGCAAAACCGCTCCGACACCATGATCGACAGCGAGTTCGAGCACGGCTTTGCCGTAGACTGGATGCGTAAGGATCTCAGGATATGCCTGGAAGAAGCCCGCAGAAACGGTGCCAGGCTACCGGTAACGGCACTGGTGGACCAGTTCTACGCCGATATACAGGAAATGGGCGGAAGCCGCTGGGACACTTCGTCGCTCATCCAGCGGCTTCGAAAGCGCTAAACCGTTGCCTCGGGACTACTTCTTCTTGTCCCGGGGCACCCAGCGGCCGCCCTCGTACCACGCCGACCATCCCGTCGCCTTGCCGTCTTTTTCCGACATCACGTACTGCTCTTTCGACTTCCGACTGTAGCGGATCACGGCCGGGTTGCCCTCGGGGTCTTTCTCCGGGGCTTCCATGAGATAATCATACTTGGGATCGATCTCGCTCCGGTGGGGCTTGATCTCCATGACCAGGGGTGGCCGGGTTTCCCGGTTTTTCGGGAACTTGCTGGCCGCCAGGAACAGACCCGAGGCACCATCACGCAAGACGTAGGTATCGTCCACCTTCAGGCACTTCAGCTCCGGCATGGGCACCGGGTCCATCTTGGGCGGCGCAGGCTCACCGCTTTTAAGCAGTTTGCGGGTGTTCTTGCAGTCGTCACTGGTGCAACCAAAATACTTCCCGAAACGTCCGGTTTTGAGCTGCATTTCTGAGCCGCACTTATCGCATTCCAAGGTAGGGCCGTCGTAGCCCTTGATGCGGAAACTCCCCTCTTCGACCTCGTAACCGGAACAGTCGGGGTTATTACCGCACACGTGCAGCTTGCGCTTTTCGTCCACCAGATAGCTGTCCATGGCGGTGCTGCACTTCGGACACCGACGCTTCATTCGCAGCAGCCGGGTCTCGCCTTCGCCCTCCACATCGTCATCTACACTGGCCACCTCATCGCCGGAGACCAGGTTGATGGTGGTCTTACAGCGCTCCTTGGGCGGCAGAGCGTAGCCGGAGCAGCCCAAGAAAACACCGGTGCTGGCCACCCGGATCTGCATATTCCGGCCACAACTCGGGCATGGGATGTCAGTCTCTGTCGGCGTGTTCGCACGCATACCGCCGTCGGCCTGCTCGGCACTTTCGAGCTGGTTCCGGAACTTGGCGTAAAAGTTGTTAAGCACGCTCTTCCAGTCGACACCGCCGCCGGCGATTTCATCCAGCTCGCCTTCGAGCTTGGCGGTAAAGTCGTAGTCCATCAGGTTGGGGAAAGACTCCGCCAGCCGCTCGGTAACAATCTCACCCATTTTCTCGGCGTAGAACCGGCGGTTCTGAAGGCGCACGTAGCCACGATCCTGGATGGTGGAAATGATCGACGCATAGGTCGATGGCCGGCCAATTCCCTGCTTCTCCAGCTCTTTTACCAGGCTTGCTTCCGTGTAGCGGGGCGAGGGCTTGGTAAAGTGCTGGGTGGGATCCAGCTTTTTGAGGTCAAGACCCTGATCCACCTTGATGTCCGGCAACGCCACATCTTCATCTTTTTTGGCAGACTGGGGCGCGGCTTTCAGGAAGCCTTCAAATTTGACAATCCGGCCCCGGGTGCGCAGCTCGTAGTCACCGTTGGCAACCACAATGGACGTGCTGAGAAACTCGGCGTCTGCCATCTGGCAGGCAATAAACTGGCGCCAGATCAGATCGTAAAGCCGCTCCGCGTCCTTCTCCAGGCCGGTAATATCGGCAGGCCGGCGGCCGACATCGGTGGGGCGAATGGCCTCGTGCGCTTCCTGAGCGCCCTCCTTGCTGCCATACAGACGGGGACTCTCCGGCAGATAGCGTTCACCAAACTGTTTCTTAATAAACTCGCGACAGCTGGCCACCGCATCCTGACTGAGGTTGGTGGAGTCGGTACGCATGTAGGTGATAAACCCGGCCTCGTAGAGGCGCTGGGCAAGCATCATCGTCTTCTTGACGCTAAAACCCATACGGTTGCTTGCCGCCTGCTGCAAGGTAGAGGTAATAAAAGGTGCAGACGGCCGGGAACGGGTCGGTTTGTCTTCCCGCCTGGCAACCTTGAAACCGCCGCCTTCCAACCGGCTGACGTGCTCCTGGCTCTGGCTCTCGTTCACCGGCCGGTAGGGCTTGCCGTCGTAACGGGTGACCTCAAAGCGCACCGGCGCCCCGGCAGACTCGGCCGCCAACTCGGCATGCAACTGCCAGTACTCTTCGGGCACAAAGCGGCGAATTTCCCGCTCACGCTCAACAATCAGGCGCACAGCAACTGACTGTACCCGCCCGGCCGATAATCCCCGGGCAATTTTGGCCCACAGCAGCGGGGACACCATGTAGCCAACGACCCGGTCCAGAAAACGCCGGGCCTGCTGGGCATTCACCCGGTGATTATCCAGCTGGCCAGGCTCCTTAAAGGCTTCCTGGATCGCACGCTTGGTGATCTCGTTGAAGACCACCCGACGGTATTTCGCGGGCTCACCACCGATGGTTTCCTGAAGGTGCCAGGCAATCGCCTCCCCTTCCCGGTCCAAATCCGTTGCAAGGTATATATGGTCTGCTGATTTGGCCAGTCGCTTGAGCTCACTGACCACCTTTTCTTTGCCAGGCAGTATCTCGTAACGGGCACTCCAGTCAGACTCGGGATTAACTCCCATCCGCGCCACCAGCTGTTCCCTCGCCTTGCGTTTTTTGTGCGCGGCCTTTTCTTCCGGGTTCATCTTGCGGGTGGCGGCGGCCTGCTTGGCGCGCTCTTTCGGGTCAGACTGGCTGCCGCTGCCACTCACCGGAAGGTCACGGATGTGGCCAACACTGGACTTTACAATGAAGTCCGGGCCCAGGTATTTGTTGATAGTCTTCGCTTTCGCTGGAGACTCGACAATAACGAGACTTTTACCCATATCGGAGATCTGTATCCTTGGCGATCATTCGGTCAAAATACGAACAAAACCGTAAACTCGCATAAAAATCAGGCAACTGGAAAACGTAAAGGTTGCCATTGTGTATATAGGCCCACTGTTTTACAGGGTCAGGAATGGCAAAACAACCCATTCTTCGGTTTCTGTTGTGGTTTTGTGGAATTTCCCTACGATCGGACCCAGGCCCGAAACAGGAAGGCCCGGCAGTTGCCGGGCCTCCTGGTCGAGCGTTACTGGGTCCGGCTGGCCGGTCAGATGCGCTCCCACACGGTGGCAATGCCCTGGCCAAGACCGATACACATGGTGGAGACACCAAATTTACCGCCTTTAGCCTGCATGATATTCAGCAGTGTGGTGGAGATGCGGGCACCGGAGCAGCCCAGCGGATGGCCCAGAGCAATCGCGCCGCCGTTCAGGTTGACCTTCTGGTCCACTACGCCCAGCAGTTTCAGGTCTTTCAGGACCGGCAGGGATTGACCGGCAAAGGCTTCGTTCAGTTCCCAGAAGTCGATATCCTCAACTTTCAGGCCTGCGCGCTTGAGTGCTTTCCTGGTCGCCGGAACCGGGCCATAACCCATGATTGCGGGATCACAGCCGGCAACAGCCATGCTGCGGATTCTGGCAATCGGTGTCAGGCCCAGCGCTTCAGCCCGCTCAGCAGACATAAGCACCATGGCAGACGCACCATCGGTGAGCTGGGACGAGGTACCCGCTGTGACCGTACCATTTTTAGGATCGAATGCCGGACGCAGCTGGCCCAGAGACTCAGCGGTGGTGTCCGGACGAATGGTTTCATCGTGCTCGATCAGCGTCAGAAAACCGTTCTCATCATGCCCTTCGATCGGAACAATTTCGTTCTTGAAACGCCCTTCAACCGTGGCTTCGTGGGCCAGACGGTGGGAGCGGGCACCAAACTCGTCCTGCTGCTGACGGGTGATCCCGTGCATCTTGGCCAGCATTTCTGCTGTCAGGCCCATCATGTTGGAGGCCTTGGCAGAATATTTGGACGCGGCCGGGTTATGGTCGAAGCCTTCAGTCATCGGCACATGGCCCATGTGCTCAACGCCACCCACCACAAACAGATCACCGTTACCGGTCTGGATGGCCTGGGCCGCGGTATGGATGGCGCTCATGGCAGAGCCACACAGGCGGTTGACCGTCTGAGCGGCCGATTCGTGAGGGATACGGGTCAGCAGAGAAATCTGCCGGGCCACGTTAAAGCCCTGCTCTTTGGTCTGGTTCACACAGCCCCAGATCACATCTTCTACTTCTTTCGGGTCGAGCTGAGGGTTGCGCTCAAACAGTGCTTCGATCAGCGCTGCCGACAGGGTTTCGGCACGGACGTTGCGGAAACAGCCGTTTTTGGCACGACCCATCGGAGTCCGCACGCAATCGACGACGACAACGTCTCTCGGATTAAGGCTCATAGATCTTTCTCCGTTCGGAAATCTCGTTAGGGTTAACCAAAGAACTTCTTGCCAGTTTTGGCCATTTCACGCAGTTTCTCGGTGGGCTGGTACAGCGGGCCGAGGTCTGCATACTTGTCTGCCAGTTCTACGAACTTGTCGACACCCATATCATCGATATAACGCAGGGCGCCACCACGGAACGGCGGGAAACCGATACCGTAGATCAGGCCCATGTCGGCATCAGCCGGGCTTTCAACAATGTTGTCTTCCAGACAGCGCACCGTTTCCAGGCACAGAGGAATCATCATGCGGGCAATGATCTCTTCGTCATCGAAGTCCTTGCTGCCACTGACCACAGGCTCCAGAAGCTTGTAGGTTTCTTCATCAACCACTTTCTTCTGCTTGCCCTTCCTGTCGAGTTCGTACTGGTAGAAGCCCTTGTCGTTCTTCTGGCCGTACCGGTTATTCTCGAACATGACTTCCACAGCGGATTTGAAGTCAGCCTTCATGCGCTCGGGGAAACCTTCTGCCATGACGTCATTGGCGTGTTTGGCAGTGTCCATGCCGACCACGTCCAACAGGTAGGCAGGGCCCATCGGCCAGCCGAATTTTTCCATCACTTTGTCAACTTTCTGGAAGTCGGCACCGTCACGGACCAGGCCGGAAAAACCGCCAAAGTACGGGAACAGTACGCGGTTCACCAGGAAGCCCGGGCAGTCGTTAACCACGATCGGGGTTTTGCCCATGGCCTTGGCGTAGGCCACGGTGGTGGCGATGGCACGATCACTGGTTTTCTCGCCACGGATAACTTCAACCAGCGGCATCATGTGTACCGGATTAAAGAAGTGCATTCCGCAGAAGTTTTCCGGACGCTTCAGGTTTTTCGCCAGAAGGTTGATGGAAATCGTGGAAGTGTTGGACGTCAGGATGGTGTCTTCACGAACCGCATCTTCGGTTTCACGCAACACCGCATCCTTGACTTTCGGATTCTCAACAACTGCTTCAACAACCAGGTCTACGTTCTTGAAATCGCCGTAGTTAAGCGTCGGAGTAATATTGTTCAGAACGTCGCCCATCTGATCGGCATTCATCCGGCCACGGGCAATGCGCTTGGACAGAAGCTTCTTGGCTTCGTTCAGGCCCAGCTTGATTCCGTCCTGATTGATATCCTTCATCACAATCGGCGTGCCTTTGAGGGCAGACTGGAACGCCACACCGCCCCCCATGATGCCGGCACCCAGGACAGCTGCCAGATTCACTTCAGACGCTTCTTTCTCCCATGCGCTGGCCTTCTTCTTCAGCGCCTGGTCGTTCAGGAACAAACCAACCAGACAGGCGGCCACATTGGTTTTGGCCATCCGGGCAAAGCCCTTGGCTTCGACTTCGATCGCCTTGTCACGCGTCATGCCCGCATGCTTTTGCATGGTTTTGATGGCTTCAACCGGCGCGGGGTAGTTCTTGCCGGCCTTACCGGCCACAAAGGCTTTGGAAATCTCGAACGCCATCATGCTTTCCATGGCATTGAGTTTGATCTTGCCTTTCTTTTCTTCACGCCGGGCCAGGTGGTCCAGCTTGCCTTCGTTGCACTGTTTCAGGATGGCAACGGCCGCATCCACCAGTTTGTCTGCGTCGACCACAGCGTCAACCGCACCCACTTTCAGTGCCGCGTCTGCGCGATTTTCAGAGCCTCCGGCGATCCATTCAACCGCGTTGTCGACACCGGTCAGACGGGACAGCCGTACCGTGCCGCCAAAGCCCGGGAAGATGCCCAGTTTGACTTCCGGAAGGCCCACTTTCGCCTTGGACGCCATCACCCGGTAGTCCGTGGCCAGACACATTTCAAAGCCGCCACCCAGGGCAATACCGTTGATGGCGGTCACTGTGGGGAAAGGCAGGTCTTCGATAGCGTTGAAGACCGCGTTGGCCTTCATGCTGTTGGCCACCAGATCCTCTTCGGAGCCGGCAAACAGCTCAGTGAATTCGGTGATATCGGCACCAACAATAAAACTGTCTTTGGAACTGGTGACAACCAGTCCTTTCAGATCCGTCCGGGATGCAAGTGCTTCAGCTGCGGCGCCCAGCTCTTCGATAGTGAGACGGTTGAACTTGTTGACTGACTCGCCCTGCAAGTCAAAGTCCAACTGTGCGATCCCACCTTCGATCTCTTTAACCGTGATGGCTTTACCTTCGTAAATCATCAACTGATCTCCAGTCTGTGTTTAGAACTGCTGACAACCGGCCGGCAGCCTGTGCCCTACCGATTGTTTTTGCAGCGAGATTTCGGTCACTGCCCGATCTTCCGATCCAAAATTCATACAGTCGTTTGAATCGTGAGGCAACACGATGAAAAAAAACGGAGCGTTTGTCAATTCGTTTCTGCTGACTGCCGGAAGAAACTCCGCGGGAAAAGCGAAATGACACGCGTACCGGGTGGAAACCGCTTGATTAGGGTGCGCGGTTAATTTAACGTCGGGATACGACTTTAGTCCACAATAATAAAATGATCTAGCGGAGACTTCTCCAATGAAAGACGCTGTTCTCTCCCTTCGTTCGCGCCTGGCTGCGCTGGTTCTGCTCTCGTTTGCCGCCTTCAGCAGCGCGCAAGCGCAGGAATCCGGCTCTGAGTTCCTGTCGGACCTGCACGATTTCCGTATCAGTAACTACCTGGCACTGGACGCTTTTTATGCTTTCAGCGCCTCCTCTGACAACGACCTGCTGAATCGTGTGGTGGTGGGTATCAACAACGCCAACGATGCCATGAACTCGGTCGTTTCCCATACCGGGGGTATACTTTCCGAGGCCCAGATAGAACAACTGAACCAGTCGTTTGACCGCTTCAAGGAATTGATGCGCAATAATATCAACGAGGTTCGTGACCGCGGATACCCGGATTTGCGCCTGATGGCAGAGCTGGCTGACCAGGGCCAGGCCATGAACGATATCGCCACCGAGCTATACAGCCTGGCCCGGGAAAACAGCAGCACCGAGACCACCCCCCAGGTTGAATCGGCACGCTCCGCAGCCGTTCTGATGGCACAGATGATGGCCCGCTACGCCGCGCGTACTCACTCCACGGTGGCCCAGACTTTCCAGGGTGCCGCCAATGAGATTTCCCTGGATCAGCAGGCCCGGACGTTTGACGAACTGCTGTCCAGCGCCCGCGCCGGCAACCACAACGAAGCGTTCAAAGCCCAGCTGGAGGACGTCGCCGCCAAATGGCACTTTATCCGCAGCTCTTACATCAACTACAACGACAATAACGTCAGCTTTGTGATCGACCGGTACTCCAAGGGCATTATCAGCGGGCTCGATAACGCCATCGAATTGCTGCGCAACAACGCCTGACCCCGCATCGGCCGGGCTGTTGCACACACCACAGCCCGGTCCCGGTTCATTTTCTTTCAACTTGATACGCATCAGGTCACCTGCCGGTGATTGGTATACACTCAAAGTGAGTCCGGATCATTTATCCGTCGCGAAGGAGCACGACATTATGTCTACCTACAAAAAAATCCTGGTGGCTATCGACCTCACTGAAGAAGCTCCCCAGGTGCTCGACAAGGCCCAGGCCATCGCCGCTTCAGAAGGGGTCGAGCTGATGTTGGTGCACGTGGTTGAGCCGGTTGGCTATGCCTATGGCGGGGACATTCCGATGGATCTGTCAGAATTGCAGGATCAGCTCGACAAGGCTGCCCACGAACAGCTGGGCAAATATGGCGAACAGTACGGTATTCCCAAAGACAAACAGGTGGTGACCGTAGGTCGGCCCGAGTCTGAGATCCACCGTCTGGTGAAAGAAGACGACATTGATCTGGTGATCGTCGGCAGTCATGGCCGAAAAGGCTTCCAGCTCCTGCTGGGCTCCACCGCCAACGGTGTTCTGCATGGCACGCAGTGCGATGTGCTGGCGGTCCGCATCCGCTGACTGAGTGCTCAATAGCCGGGGCCCCGGGCCCCGGTTTGTGCCTCGGAGCGATCAGCCTCCGGCTTCTTCTTCGAGCGTCATCCAGCGCTCGATCAGTTGTTCCAGGCTGGCTTCCGAGGCGGCCAGTTTTTCCAGGGTTCCGGCAACTTTTTCCGGTTCGCCACTGTAGAAATCCGGCGCAGAAATCTCTGCTTGCAGAGCCTCAACCTCCGCTTCTGCTGCCTCGATTCTGGCGGGCAGCTGTTCCAGTTCCAGTTTCAGCTTGTAGCTGAGTTTAACGGGTGCCGCTTTGCCAGCCGATAACCGGGTTTCCGGTTTTTTTGCCAGGCCGGCCGTTTTCTCGCGTTTATCCTGTTTATCCGGGCGACTTCCGGATGACTCTGCCGGGAACACTCCGCCCTGACGACGCCAGTCGCTGTAACCGCCGACGTACTCCCTTACCTGGCCGCTGCCATCCAGAAAAATGGTCTGTGTGACCACATTGTCCAGAAATTCCCGGTCGTGACTGATCACGATAACGGTACCCTTGAACTCGACAAGCTGCTCTTCCAGCAGTTCCAGGGTCTCGACATCCAGGTCGTTGGTGGGCTCATCAAGCACCAGAATATTGGCCGGTTTACTGAACAGCTTGGCCAGCAACAGCCGCGCCCGCTCACCACCAGAGAATACGCTGACCGGCGAACGGGCCCGCTCCGGCGTAAACAGGAACTCCTGGAGGTAGCCCAGCACGTGCTTGCTCTGGCCGTTGATGTCAATAAACTCCCGGCCCTCGGCCAGGTTGTCCAGCGCATTGCTGTCAAGGTCCAGCTCGCCGCGCAGCTGATCGAAGTAGGCCACTTCCAGGTTTGTGCCAAGCCTGATACTGCCCTCTGTCGGCTCCAGCTCCCCTAACAGCAATCTCACCAGGGTTGTCTTGCCGGTGCCGTTCTCGCCCACCAGGCCGATCTTGTCGCCCCGCAGAATAGTGAGGGTCATGTCCCGGATAACCGGGCTGCTCTCCGGGTAGGCGAAGCCGGCATGGCTGGCCTCGGCCACCAGCTTGCCGGACCGGGCGGCCTGCTCCACCGAGAAGTTGGCCGTTCCACCCCGCACCCGGCGCTGACGGTGTTCCTCACGCATGGCTTTCAGGGCACGTACCCGGCCCATGTTCCGCGTCCGCCGGGCCTTGATCCCCTGGCGAATCCAGGCCTCTTCCTGCTTCAGGCGCTTGTCAAAGAGCGCATTCTGCCGCTCTTCTTCTTCGAGCGCCTTTTCTTTCAGCTCCAGATACCTGTCGTAATTGGCCGCGAAGCTCACCAGCTGGCCGCGGTCCAGCTCAACCACCCGGGTGGCCATCCGGCGGATAAAGGCGCGGTCGTGACTCACGAACAACATGGCACCGCGAAACTGAGCCAGGGCCTCTTCAAGCCAGGCAATCGCAGGTACATCCAGATGGTTCGTGGGCTCATCCAGCAAAAGAATATCCGGCTCCGCCACCAGCGCCTTCGCCAGCAGAACCCGGCGCTGCCAGCCGCCAGACAGTGTATTCAGGGAACGATCAGGGTCGACTCCGTACTGCCCGAGGATGGTAGTTACCTTCTGGTCCAGGCGCCAGCCATCCAGGGTTTCCAGCCGCTCCTGAACCCTCATCAGGCGATCCAGGCTGGCCTCATCCGCCTGTTGCGACAAGCGGTGGAATTCTGCCAGCAACTCTCCGGTTTCCGGAAAGGCCGAAGCCACCACATCGTAAGCGGTGCGCGTATCACCTGAGGGCAGATTCTGGGGCAGAACAGACAGCACCGAGCCTTCCTCAAGACGAACCACACCGCCATCCGGGGTGACTTCTCCGCTGACGATTTTCAGCAGCGTGGATTTGCCCTCACCGTTACGTCCCAAAAGACACACGCGCTCCCCCGGCTCGATCATCAGCGAGGCACCATCCAGCAAGGGATGCATACCAAAAGACAGGGAGATTTTATCCAGGGTCAGTAAAGGCACGTTGCTCAAGGCTCCTCTCGGGTAATTTCAACAGCATCGCCGACTTCGATCGGTCCGTTGCTGTTATGAATGGCATTCTGGCCAAAAATGACGCCCTCTGGCGTTTTCCGATAGCGGGCTAATGTCCGCAATGGCTCCAGGGTCGGGTGTTTTTCGCCGGTGTCCGGGTCGACCGTTGTCAGCACGCAGCGGGAACAGGGCTTGACCACCTCGAACTCGGTCTGGCCGACAATCAGGCTGCGCCAGCTGTCTTCGCTCCAGGCACGCGCCCCGGAAATCACAACATTCGGACGAAAACGACGTATCGTTACCGGCTGCTCAAGGCGGGTATTCAGCTCATCCAGCGACGCCAGATTGGCCAATAAAAACGGAAACCCATCTGCAAAGCCCACCCGGCGGTGCTCAAAAACCCGCCCCGGGTCTACCCGTCGAAAACTGGTGTCTGGCATGTAGACAAGCCGCAATTCTACACCACAAAAACGGCTCAGCGCCCGGTTAGCATCGTCAGGGCCCACAAGCGCATCCGCCCAGTCCCGCCATACCGCAACCCTGACCTGCTCATGGCCAGGCTGCAACGGGAAGACCCCCTGCCCCGGCACCGTTACCGTCACAACGCCGTTTTCCAGGGAGGTGGCCACCCGGGCCAGTACCGGCAACTCCCGCTGGCTTACAAATTGGTTTTCAGGGTCGATCAGCATCCACCGACGGTCGCCCCGGGGGCCAAACTCATCAAGCTCAAAACGGCGCACCTGGATGCCAGCCAGCGACTTGACGGGATACAAGAAAAGCGAATGCACGTTCATGTAATACGCTCGTTACGATGGAGGACAAAACGGAATCTGCCGAGTATACCCGACACGACAGCCGATTGACCTCATCCTGTCCGGCCTCAAGGGTCATGCGCACTGGTAAAGGCGTTCCACGCACCACGAGTCGCTCGCATGATCCGCCCCCTACAGCCCCATCAGGCCAGCTTCACATTCATGGTAATCCGCGCGCTAAATACGGCCTTACCATTGGTAATGTCCTTGGCGAAAGGCAACTGCACGGTGCGGCCCTGCAGGATCAGACAGCACTGCGCCTGAGCTGAGCGCAACGATCATCGGTGTTGGTGCAGACACGCGCGTCGTCTAGATACGTACCCCCTTTGTACTGTGCTGGACCTCTACTCCCAAGGCCCCGTCCCCACGGTTAAATACAGGGTTTCACCATTGCGTGTTCTATAGCTCATGGTGAGCCCCACAGACCCACGGATGTAGATGTCGTTCTCACCCTCTTCTATTGCAAGCGTCACTGCTACCGGGGCAGCAAGCAAGGCCACCTCGACCAGAACGCTGATGCTGGTGCCGTCAGGCAAGGTAACATCCCGATAATTGGGAAACCCGACGCTGCCTTCTCCCCAGGATTCAAGATCAATCGACAAAGGCGGGGTGTCATCCGCAAAGCTGATATGTAGCGACTTATACAGATCTTTCTTGGCAAGCGGTCTGGGCGTATTCGTGGTCATGCCAATCACGTACGAATCACCAAATGGCGCGATCGTTGCCCATTTTCGCTCTCCATATTTGAAGTAATGCGTGGGGGTTCCGGCGATTTCGAACAGCCCGTCGTACTTTATCTCTTCGATCTGCAAGCTCGATGGAGAGCTCGCCTCCTCTTCGTACTCCAGATGCAAATATTCCAGTATGTCCTGCTCTATGCCGACGGGTAGGTGCACGATTTCTCCTTATGCCTTACTTAATATCCGCACTGAAGCGTCTTCAGTGTTCATCTGTTTACCCCCTGAACCATAAGCCTTTCCTTGTAGCTGGCCTTTAGCCAATTGCCGTAAAAGATACTGCCTTGATCTGGGCAATGACGGTGTCGCCCTCGCGCAGTTCCAGCCGGTTCAGCGAGCGGCGGGACAGGCGGGCAATGAAGTCAAACCCGGCGCTGCCATCCAGGGTCAGGCGCACGTTGGCTTCGGCGCTACCAACCGGATCTATGCCGACAATGCGTGCGGGCAGCAGGTTGAGGATGCTGGTGTGGTCCGGGCGCTGCCGGGCGATGCTCACGTCGCTGGCGGCAATCCGCACCCGCACCTCGCGCCCCGGCGGCTGGTCACCGACCACCAGCATCTCGGTACCGAGTACATCCAGTGCCAGCAGGCCGTCTTCTTCCTGACGCAATACGCTACCCGGCAGCACTGCCGCGCTGCCGCGTCCGGAGCCGAAGGGCAGCTGGGGATCAGTCAGTGCCTGGTTCAGCGGGCCGGTGGACATCACTCTACCCTGCTTCAGTGCCACCAGATGATCGGCCAGCCGCTCGACCTCGGCAATATCGTGAGACACCAGGATGATGGGGATCGACAGGTTGGCATGCAGGCTCTCGAAATACGGCAGAATCTCGTCCTTGGCCATGCGGTCCAGCGCCGACAGAGGCTCATCCATCAGCAGCAGCCGGGGCTGGGACA
>Ga0209075_1000151_pt1 | contig 60850 bp, 58 predicted proteins | sample Stecom2011_FD_187523 | JGI IMG/M metagenome (GOLD analysis project Ga0209075, IMG submission 187523) | Agricultural soil microbial communities from Utah to study Nitrogen management - Steer compost 2011 (SPAdes) (version 2) | ecosystem: Environmental > Terrestrial > Soil > Agricultural land...
TGCACGACGACCTCTTGTTTTTCTTACTCTTCGTTTTCTTGGGGCGTCATCGCCTTGGTTGGTTGCAGTATTTTTAACTACTGCTTCTCGTTTAACATTAACTTGGATGTTGGCTCTTAAAATATATTTTGTAATATCTCGACCAATGTTTGTTTTTAATTCTTCAAATAAACGGAAACCTTCTTTTTGGTAAATTACAAGTGGATTTTGTTGGCCATAAGCTTGTAATGTAACACCTTGACGAAGTTCGCTCATTGTGTCAATATGATTCATCCAATATGTATCAATAATTCTAAGCATAATTACTTTTAAAAATTCATTAAAGACTTCATCTGGAATCGCACTTTTTTTAGTTTCAACTATATTTTCAGTTAGTTCTAAAATATAACTTGTTACTTCTTCAGGAGTTTTTCCTTCTAGTTCATTTTGATCGATAACACCTTTGTTAAATAATGCACCATCAAAATGTCGCATTAATCCTTCAACATCTACTTCTTCAGTTCTTCTTCCTACTTTAACATAGTTATAAATATCATTTTCAATTGTTCGGTTTAAAATAGTAATTGCTTGTTCTTCAATGTTATTTAGAGTTAAAACATCGGTTCTTTCTTGATAAATAATTTCACGATGAACTCTTAAGACGTCATCATATTTTAAAACATTTTTACGTGAGTCAAAGTTGTTTCCTTCAATTCTTTTTTGTGCACTAGCAACAAATCTTGAAAACATCTTTGATTCAATTGGTGCTTCTTTATCTTCATTTAAGTTTTGAAGCATTTGAATTCTTCTTTTAAATGACTCACCACCAAATCTTACTAATAATTCATCATCAGCTGATATATAAAATCTTGAAAACCCTGGATCTCCTTGTCGACCAGAACGTCCTCTTAACTGATTGTCAATACGGCGTGACTCATGTCTTTCACTACCTAAAACAGCTAGTCCACCCAGTTCAACAACCCCTTCTCCCAATTTAATATCAGTACCACGACCGGCCATGTTAGTAGCAATTGTGACAGAGCCTTTTAATCCGGCTTTTTCAATAATTTCAGCTTCTCTAGCATGATTTTTAGCATTTAAAACTTCATGAGGAATTCTTCTTTTTCGCATTTCTAGTGATAAAAACTCACTAGTTTCAACCGCTATAGTACCAACTAATATTGGTTGACCTTTTTTGTGTCTAGCCTCAACATCATCTAGTAATGCTTTAAATTTAGCTTCTGCTGATGCGTATAAATAATCAGGTGCATCAATTCTAATTACAGGTTCATTAGTAGGTATTTCAATTACATCCATATTATATATTTCATTAAATTCTTCTTCTTCAGTTTTAGCTGTACCTGTCATACCAGATAATTTTTTATACATTCTAAAAAAGTTTTGATATGTAATTGTCGCAACAGTTACAGTTTCTTTTTTAATTTCAACGTTTTCTTTTGCTTCAATTGCTTGATGTAATCCTTCACTAAACTGACGACCATGTAATATACGACCTGTAAATTGGTCAACAATTAATACTTCACCATCTTGAACAACATATTCTTTATCTCTTGCTAGAATATAGTTCGCTCTTAGAGCGTTATTAATATGATGAACGATACTTACGTTATTTAAATCATATAAGTTTTCTACTTCAAAAAAACTTTCTGCTTTATTAATACCTTCTGGTGTTAATTCAATTGTCTTTGATTCAATATCAACTTCATATTCATCTTCATTAAAACTTTTAACTAATCGGTCTGCTCTTTGATATAAGTTTTTATTTTCTTTAGCACCACCAGAAATAATTAATGGTGTTCTCGCCTCGTCAATTAAAATTGAGTCAACCTCGTCAATAATCGCAAAATTTAAGCCTCTTTTAGCTACTAAATCTTTCGAATATAAAACCATGTGATCTCTTAAATAGTCAAATCCTACTTCACTATTTGTTGAATACATAATATCAGAAGCATATGCTTCTTGTTTTTGTTCTCTAGTTAACTCACGCGCATTAAGACCTACAGTTAGTCCTAAAAAGCGAAATAAATCCCCGATTTCACCTTCAGCTTCACGTTTAGCTAAGTAATCGTTAACTGTAATAATATGAACGCCTTCACCATTAAGAGCATTTAAGTATGCTGGCATAACTGCTGTTAAAGTTTTACCTTCACCAGTTTTCATCTCTGCAATATCACCATTGTGAATAGCATATGCACCAAGTATTTGTACATAGTATGGTGTCATTCCAGTAACTCTTGTTGAAGCTTCTCTTACAACCGCGAAAGCTTCAACTTGTAAATCATCTAAAGTTTCGCCGTTTTTAAATCTTTCTTTAAATTCCTCTGTTTTGTTTTTTAATTCTTGATCGCTTAATTTTTTCATTTCATCTTCTAATGCAAAGACTGCATCAGCAACAATTTTTGCTTGTTTTAAGACTTTTCTAGTTGGATCAAACCATTTTTTAAACATTGTCTCACATCCTTTAAGTGTCTTTATTATAATACTATAATAAAGGTTATTTATCAAGCCAAAAAGAAAAGCGCAATCAGCGCTTATCTTCTAATACTTGCTCAAATAAAGCAAGATTATCTAACTCTTCCCATTTTAAATTTTTAGCATTTTCACCAAAATGTCCATAAGAAGATAACTTTTTATAAATCGGTTTTTTTAATTCTAGTTTTTTAATAATTGCTGCTGGTCTTAAATCAAAATTATTTTCAATTAGATTATAAATTTTTCTTAATTCTACCTTTTCTGTTCCAAAAGTTTCAATAAATAAACTAACTGGTTTAGCAACTCCAATTGCATAAGATACTTGTAACTCAACACGCTCAGCTAACTTAGCAGCAACAATATGTTTCGCTAAATAACGCATCATATATGCTGCTGAGCGGTCTACCTTAGATGCATCTTTACCAGAAAATGCTCCGCCACCATGTCTTGCATAACCGCCATATGTATCAACAATTAATTTTCTACCAGTTAAACCCGAATCTGCTGCTGGTCCACCTAAAATAAAACTTCCAGTTGGATTAATTAAAATCTTAGTATTTTCATCCATATGTTTATTATTAACTACTTTATTAATAACTTCATCAACTAACACTTTTCTTAATGTTTCGCTTTTATAAGATTCATCGTGTTGTGTTGAAATTACAATTGTATCAACTCTTACTGGTTGATGATTTTGATCATATTCGATTGTTACTTGGGTTTTACCATCTGGTCTAATTCCTTTGACAATTTCTTTTTCTCTTACTTCAGTTAGTCTTAAAGCTAGTCTGTGTGCTAAATCGATTGCAATTGGCATATAATTTTTTGTTTCATTAGTTGCATAACCAAACATAATACCTTGATCGCCAGCACCTTGGTTTAACTCATCTTCTAAACTTACTCCTTGAGCAATTTCGCTTGATTGATTTGTTAACTTAAAATTTATTTCAACAGTTTTTCCATTAAAACCTAATTCATCATTATCATAGCCTATCTCAATAATGGTTTCTCTAATAATTGTTTCGTAGTCAATTTTCGCTTTTGTTGTAATTTCTCCAAATACTAAAACTAAATCACTTTTAATCGCTACTTCACATGCAACTCTTGAATTTTCGTCCTCTTTTAATGCTGCATCTAAAACAGCATCACTTATTCTATCAGCAACTTTATCAGGATGACCTTTTGTTACTGATTCACTACTAAATAAATAATTCATATCTATACTTCCTTTCAAAAAAAGCACTATTCAACAAGGATAGTGCTTATAAATTTCCTTATTGATGAGATTACTCTCCTCGTGATGGCACCTAATTTAATAGGTTGCCGCTACTTCATTGGTCACTAACCTCCATAGCTCTTAATAAGTCTTTATTAACTTGTAATAATTATAACATATTTATTAAAAAATAAAACTATAAATAACTATTATATTCACTTTCTATTTCATCAGAAAACTTTAAAAACCTTTCTAATATAACTGGGCTTAAAAATGGTTCAAATATTTTTTCAATATAATTTAGAGTTTCACTATGTGTAAAAGGTCTTTTGTAACTTTGTGAATCTCTAAATGTTAAATAAATTTCAGATAACATAATAATTTGTGAGTTATCATCATTAACTGGTGCCATAATTGAGATAAGTTTTTCATCTCCTAAATTGTTTTCAACATATGATCTTGCGATTGTATCAACGTTTTGAGAAATCTCCATTCTTTTAACAATGTCAGCTCCAAGTGTTGTTTTAGCTTTTAACTCTTCATATATACGATCATCAAAGGCATCTACATCTAGTTTGAAATCTTTTACATCATCATATTTTAAATGAATTAAAGCAAAATCATTTAAATTTTCAATTGCGATTGGATTTAAATTAATAAATCCAGCAATTTTATCGGCCATTCTTTGAGTCATATAAGCAAAGTCTTCATTCAAATTTACATACGCATTAATAAATACTGCATTAAATAAATTTCCAACAATTGCCGCAAAGTCATTTTGAACTTGCCTTCTTTTAATTAACTCCAACTTTCTTTCTTCTTGCATATATTGTCCAATTGAGACTATAACATAGACAACTAAATAAAATAAAATGAATACGAGTGACCTTAATATTAAATCTCCAAAATCAGTTGATCCTACAAAAGATTTTAAAAACTCAGCGATTGATAAACTATTATATTCTAATATTTGATATGTCCATAACAAATGAATAAAAGTCATTAAACCAAACAAGTAGATAAAACCATGGAATAATAACTTCTTATCTTGATATAAAGATATTAAAACAATTGAATAATATAATAAGACATAAGATACTGTTTCAAATGTACCAGATTGATAAAGTCTCGCGTAAACTAAAATAGATGAAATGTATATATAAAGAGATGCTATATACATCGCAACCGATTGTTTTGTTATATCTCTATTATCGATGTTAATTAATGACGTTAAACCTTTGTTAATAATAAAAGTTAATGGAAAGGCAATAATTGTAATCGCCCAGTCAGATCTTAGATTTGTTGATAATGATAAAATAAATAAAAGAAGTGAATAAATAATGTTAGTAACAAAAATTATGTTTTTAATTACAACATTTTTTCGATGTAAAACAGCAATATCATCAGTAATATCAACGCCTTGTTCAAAACCGAAAAATTTGGCAAATAAGTTTTTACCAAATTTTGTAATTATCTTATCTTTTTTACTAGTTTTATTTTCCACTTAATCACCTTTTTTATAATTCATCCTCTAAATCAAAAATAGTTATTCTTTCATAATCATCATTTAGTGCTGCAAGTTCTTCGTTTAAAACTTGGGCTACTCTAGTTGATGCTGCAGCTGCAAGTGCACCAACAATATCGTCCATAAAAGTATGACATACGCCTTCTTTTTTACCTTCTTCATTTAGTCTTGCAATTACACCAACTTTGTTAACATCAATATCACCAAAGTTTGTTTGCCCAATTGTTCCATATAAACCTGATAAGTCAAGACCAAGTGTTTCATCAATTCCAAAGAGCCCTAAGTCCTCATGTAATATATCTTGAATTGGGCTTCTAAAAGCTTTTTCTTCAACTAAACGATCGATTTCAGCAGATAATTGAACAAAATGAAATGTATCTCTTAAAGATAAAATCTTTTCAACCGATTCAATACATAACTGCATTGAAATTCCTTCAGTATAGCGTGATTGTTGATGATGAGTAATTTCAGCAATATCTTTAACTGTTACTCCACGCTCTTTTAAAATTTTAATATTCATTTCTAACATTTCTTGTCTCGTAAATAAAAGTCTTTTTTTCATACTTACCTCTTTCCAACGAAATTTCCGTTTTGAATGTCTTTTTGACCATTTAAAAAGTCTTTAATTTTTAATCTTTTTTTGCCAGGAGCTTGAATTTCTAGAATAATTATTTTACCTTCTTTTGTTTGAATATGAAGTCCTTTTTTATCGATAAAAACTTCTCCTGTTTTCATATCTTTTATTATATCACTTTTTTCAATATTATAAACTTTGTAATCAATGTTATTAATATTTATCGTCGCAGCAGGATCAGGCATTAACCCTCTTAATCTATTAATAAGTTCATTAGAAGTGTTATTATAAACATCTAAAAACTCATCTTCACGCTTTAATGTATAAGCAAAGGTTACTTCATTTTCATTTTGTTTAATTCTTGGATAATTTCCTTTTAAAACTTTAATTAAAAGGTTTGCTCCAACAACTGACAGTTTATTAGATAGAGTTTCATAATTGTCTGAGTCTAAAATTTCAACTGACTCTTGTAATATAATATCACCACTGTCCATTTTGAAAGCCATATCCATAATAGTTACACCGGTTTTATTTAAACCATCAAATAATGCATATTGAATTGGTGCTCCTCCGCGGTATTTTGGTAATAAAGATCCATGGACATTAATGGCTGGGATTTGGTCTAACAATTCTTTTGGTAATATTTGACCATATGCTGCGGTTACAATTAAATCAGCATTAGTTTCAATAATAGTTTGATATTCTTCTTTAATATTTTTTGGTTGAAATACTTCCAAATTATTTTTTAAAGCAAACTCCTTAACTGGAGAATATATTATCTTTTTATTTCTTCCTTGAACTTTATCCGGTTGAATAACAACCAAGACAACCTCAAAGTTTTCTTCAATTAATTTTTTTAAACTTGGAACAGCAAATTCTGGTGTTCCCATAAATACAATTTTCAATTTCATCACCTATATTGTTTGTGGTATTTTATGAAACATTACTTTTGATTCATTATTATACATCTTAATGGTATCAAATATGTTTTCATAATCTATTTTTTTCGCTTTAATAGTAATTACAAAGCGATGTTCATTTTTAATATATTTTATAATTGGTTCGGTAGGTCCAAGCACAATATTTTTGTTATTTTCTAACACTTTTTTTATTCTTAAAGCGTCTTGATAAGCCTTTAAATATGAATTATTAGTAACTAATATTTGAACCATTTCGTAAAAGGGTTCATATTTTGAAACTTCTCTAAAATAAATAGCTTGTTTGTAAAAGTCATCATATGGTTTATCAACCGAACTAATTGCATAGTTAGAAAGATCATAACCTTGAATGATTGCTTCACCGTAAGATTTTCTGCCACTTCTACCAACCATTTGTGTTAATAAATTATATGTTTGTTCTGAAGCTAAGTAGTTTGGTACTTTTAATTCCAAATCAGCCATTAAAACTCCTACTAATGTTACATTAGGAAAATCTAGCCCTTTTGAGACCATTTGTGTTCCAACTAAAATATCATATTTGTGGTCTTTAAAGTCTAACCATAATTTTTCATGACTACCTTTTTTAGAAGTTGATTTAGCATCCATTAATAAAACTTTCGCGTCTTTGTAAGTTTGTTTAACCTTTTCATAAACTTGCTCAACGCCAAGTCCTACTTCACCAACTTTGTTACTTCCACAACTTGAACATGTATTACTTCTTGTTTCTTTATGTTTACAATAAGAACATTTAAGTTCATTAGTATCTTTGTAATATGTTAATGAAACATCACAGTTTGGACACTTTGGAACATGTCCACATGTTCTGCATAATAAAAATGAAGCGTAACCTTTTCTGTTATACAATAAAATTGTTTGTTCGTTTTTATTAAGACGATCTTGAATTTTTTGTTTGAGAATTTTTGAAAATATTTCAATATTTCCATTCATTAATTCTTCTCTCATATCTACAAACGTTATTTTTGGTAGTGGTGCGTTAGTTGCTCTTTTAGTTAATTCTAATAAGTTATATTTCCCGTTTTTAGCATAATACATACTACTTATCTTTGGCGTTGCACTACCTAAGACAATAGGGATATTGTGATGTTTTGATTTTATTTTTAAAATATCGATTAAATTATATTGAACACGGTCATATTGATTATATGAATTATCATGTTCTTCATCAACAATAATAATTCCTAAATCATTGATCGGAAGGAAGGTTGAACTTCTAGTTCCAACAATGATTTTAGCTTCATTTTCAATTATTTTATACCAAGCATCATGACGTTCACCTTTTGATAAATTACTGTTGTAATGAGTAATTTCTTCATTAAAACGGCTTTTTAAATATCTAACTGTTGGCGCTACTAAAGTAATTTCAGGTACTAAATATAAGACTTTCTTATTTTGTTTTAATACTTCTTCAATTAAGTGCATATAAATTTCAGTTTTTCCTGATCCGGTTATTCCATGTAGTAGATGAACTTTATTTTTGTTTAAAGTTTTTTTAATTTCATTAAATGCATATTTTTGTTCTTCATTAAGTTGATGTTTTGGAACATCGTTAGTTTTTATAAAGTCAACAGTCCTATCAACTACTACTTCGTTAGTAATAAATACATTATTTTTAATTAATGTATTAATTGAACTTGTGCTAAAACCAGCATTAGATATATCAGTAACTGTTAAATCTGGATTTTCTTTAACAAAACTTATTAAATCTAAATAATTGTTATACCTATTATAAGTATGAGTAATATCATTATATCTTATTCCTCGAATAGTTTTTATTTTTGCTTTTTTCTTATATTCTCTTTTTAATAATAAAATATCTTCTTTTAACAATTTAGTAATGATATATCTTTTTTCTTTTAACTCTTTAGTAAGTAAGACTTTTTCTTTATTATTAAAAAACACTTTTAAATCATTAGGAATTCTTTCATAATCCTTTACAATTAAATATTGTTCATAATCAATAAAAAGTTCTTTGGGTAGAATTGTTTCAATAATATTAATATATAACGTTAAATTTGTTTTACTTAAAAACTCGATATATTTAAATGATTCTAAAGATATCGTTGGAGTAATATCTAAAACTTCAATAATTTTTTTTGTCGCAAGGTCACTTTCTTCAACTATATCAATAACAAATCCTAATCTTTTTTGCTCACCAAAAGGAACGATAACTCGCATTCCTTTATCTATTGATGATAATTCCTCATTAGGAATAATATAATCAAATAAACGATTTAGTTCTTTTGCTTTTACGTCAATTAAAACTCTTGCAAACAATTTTATCACCTGCATTATTATTATAAGTTAAAAAGAAAAAAGTAACAAGCGTTACTTTATTTCTTTTAACAATTTGTCAATATGATTACCATAAGCTAATGCTTCATCATAAACAAAGTTAAGCTCTGGTATTTTTCTTATGTTTCTTATTTTTTTAGCAAGTTCCATTCTTATTGTTCCGTTAAACTTTGTTAAGAAGTTATTTGCTAAATCCAATACATCTTCATCATCACTTAATATTGTGTAATATACTTTAGCTGTTTTTAAATCTTTTGTAACTCTTACTTCAGTTAGGTTTATATAGCCGATTTTATCATTTTGAATTGTTGAGTTAACAATTGGAGCTAATTCTCTTTGAATTAAACTCGATAATCTTTCGGTTGTAATTGACATATTTACACCTCAACTTCTTTTAGTTCTGAAACTTCAATTACGTCATTAACTTTAATATCGTTATAATTGACGATTGAGAGTCCACATTCATATCCTTGTCTTACTTCACGTACGTCGTCTTTAAAACGTTTTAGTGACGCAAGTCTCCCTTCATATATAACAACACCTTCACGAATTAATCTAACTAGTGAATCACGTTTGACAATTCCATCAGTTACATAACCACCTGCAATAGTTCCAACTTTTGAAGATTTAAAAATATCTCTAACTTCAACTTGTCCAATTACAACTTCTTCAAAGGTAGGTTCTAACATTCCTTTTAAGGCTTGTTCTATTTCTTCAGCAACACGATAAATTACATTATAAAGTCTAATTTCAACGCCTTCTTGTTTTGCAATTTCACGTACGTTACCGGTTGGTCTTACACTAAATCCAATTACAATCGCATTTGACGCACTTGCTAGAATTATATCATTTTCACTAATTGCACCAACGCTTGCTCTAACAATATGAATTTCTAAACCTTCAACATCAATTGTCATTAAAACATTTCTTAGTGCTTCAATTGATCCTTGGGTATCAGCTTTAATAAGTAAATTTAATTCTTTTGTTTCATCGCCTAAGTTTTTAAAGACGTTTTCGAGTGAAGCTCGCATTGCTTGGTCTTCGCCTTCTTTTTCTAAAGTGAGACGTTTTTCTGCAATTTGACGAGTAGTTCTTTCGTCTTCAAATGCCATAAAAATGTCACCAGCTTTAGGTATTTCATTTAAACCTGTAATTTCAACTGGTTGAGATGGAGTTGCTTCTTTAAATCGGTTTTTTAAGTCATCTTCCATTGTTCTTACTTTGCCGTATGTAGTACCAACAACAACGTTGTCACCAACTTTTAAAGTTCCACTCTGTACAATAAGAGTTGCTACCACACCACGACCTTTATCAAGTTTGGCTTCAATAACTGTTCCTCTAGCTTCACGGTTTGGATTTGCTTTATATTCTTCTATTTCAGCAATAAGATCAATTAAATCTAGTAATTTATCAATTCCTTCATTTTTTAATGCTGAAATTTTAATATATGGTGTATCTCCACCCCATTCTTCTGGTAATAACCCATAATTAGATAATTCTGACATTACTTGGTCTGGGTTTGCAGTTGGACGATCAATTTTATTAACTGCAACAATTATTTTTGCATTAGCAGCTTTAGCGTGATCAAGTGCTTCAAGCGTTTGTGGCATTACTCCATCATCTGCTGCAACAACTAATATTACAATATCTGTTACACCAGCACCTCTTTTACGCATTTCAGTAAATGCGGCATGCCCAGGTGTATCTATAAAAGTAATTTTTTTACCATTTCTATCAACTTGGTACGCACCTATGTGTTGTGTGATTCCACCATGCTCTCCGGCTGTGACACGCGATTTTCTAATAGTATCTAAAAGCGTTGTTTTACCATGGTCAACATGCCCCATTACAGTAACCACAGCTGGTCTTAATTTCAAATCTTTTTCTTCATCTTCAATAACAAATTCATCATATCTTAAAACATCAGTTACAACTTCATCTTGAACTTCATAACCTAATTCTAAGGCAACTAGTTCAATAGTTTCACGGTCTAATGCTAAATTAATACTTGCCATTACACCTAACTGCATTAAAGCTTTAATTACTACTGCATTTGAAACTCCCATTTGTTCTGCTAAATTAGGAACTGTCATATTTTCCTTAAAGATAACTATCTTTTCACCGGCCTGGTTATCTTGTTTTTTATTTCTATTTTTGTTTTGACTCACTTTTTTCGTTGTTTTTTTGGCCATAACTTTTCACTTCCTTTGCTCGATTTAACAAAGTCTTGCTAAATCCCTCATCAATAACACCTATAACTTTAATATTCTTTTTCCCAATTGATTTTGATATTTCATCACTTGAAAAAACGTCAACAACATCGACATTGTAAGTTCTACATTTATCGTATATTTGCTTTTTAGTATTACTTGATGCATCAATTGCTAATAAAACTAGTTTAACACGGTTTGTTCTAACTCCCTTAACAGTTAATTCTGTTCCAATAATAATTTTTTTTGCTCTTCTTGCTAATCCTAAAATTTTAATCATTTGCAAGTTTTAACAATTCTTCATATATTTCATCTGGAACATTAACTGCTAGTTTTTTGTCAAGGGCTTTAGTTTGTTTAGCTTTTTCAATAACCGCTTTTGATAATTTTAAATATGCGCCACGTCCGTGTGCTTTGCCTGTTGTATCAACACTAACAACACCTTCTTTAGTGGCTGCAATTCTAATCAATTCTTTTTTTGGCAATACTTCCTTAGAAACTACGCAAGTACGCATTGGTATTTTTCTAACTTTTTTTGTCAATATAAGATCCCTTCCTCAGCAGCCATTTCTTCAGATTTAATATCTATACTCCATCCGGAAGCTTGAACTGCAAGTTTTACGTTTTGTCCTTGTTTTCCAATTGCTAATGATAATTGATCATTTGGTACAATTGCAAGGGCAGTTTTATCACGTGGGTTAACTTTAGTAACTGCAATAACATCTGCAGGTTGTAACGCATTTTCAATTAATTCCTTTTCGTTGTCACTCCATCTAAATAAATCAATTTTTTCTCCAGATAAAGCTTGCACAACTTCACGAATTCTTGAACCACCTTCACCAACACATGCGCCAATTGGATCAACTTGTGGGTTATTTGTTCTAACCCCAACTTTTGATCTATCGCCAGCATCTCGGCTAATACCCACTATTTCAACTGTTCCATCTGCAACTTCAGGAATATTTAATTCCATTAGTTTAAGAACTAAACTATTATGTTTTCTTGTTACATATATTTTTGGTCCTTTTGGTTTCATTTCAACGGATGAAACATAAACAAATATATCAGCACCTATATGTAGATTATCACGTTCTAGAGTTTCACTTCTAGGTAAAAGTGTTGTTTCTCTACCTAAGTCAATTCTAAATGTTGTTGGAGACTCATCAATAATACGAGCTCTTAACATTTCGTTTTCTCTTTCTTTAAAAAATTCATATAAATTATTTTTTTGGTAAGTTAAGATTTTATCATTAAATCTTTGTTTCATATCACGCATTGCGTAATGTCCATATTCTTTTGGATTAATTTCGATTTCTAAAAGTTCATTAACTTTAGCGTTTTTATCTTCTGTTAATGCATCTTTTAATAACATTTGGCTATATGTTTTATCAACTTGTAAATCATAGTCTTCTACAACCATATATTGTTTGTATACTTTTAAGTCATTTTTATCTTCATTAACTTCTACACGACAACTATTAACACCATGTGTTCTTTTACACCCAGCAATTAATCCTTCGGTAATTGCTTCAATAACTTGCTCGTTTGAAAGTCCTGTTGCTTCAGCAACTTCACCAATATTGTTTAATAAATCTTTGTTTGCCATAACTTTTCTCCTTTAAAACTTGACACTAGTTCTTATTTTATTGATAGTGTCATATTCAATTTTTATTTTTCTAAACTGCCCCTTGGCATTATATTCAATTGTAACTACATCATCTTCAACACTTAAGATATATCCAAAGTCTTTAAATTTATTTGTTTCGACATAGACATATACATCGATGTGATTTTTAATTTCTTCAAGTGATGTAAGGGGATATTCTGCACCAACTGATGATAATTCTAAATAATAATTATCGTCTAAATCACCATCTTCTAAAACTTCAAAAAGTTTTGTGTGAACTTCAGCTAAGATATCAGTATTTAAATTTGGTCCCTTTAGTAATATTTCTAAAATATTTTCTCCAAATTCTCTTTTTGTTTTAATACTAGATATTTTAAATTCATAATCTTTTAAAATATTAGTAAGCTTTTGTTCAATAACATTTATACGCATCGCTCTTAATCACCCCTTAATATATCAATTATATATTATAACATTTTTGTATATAAAAACCAAACTTTTAATTTGCAAATGATTCGCATTAGTGCTATAATTTATTCACATCTTACTAGAAAGAGGATTTATTATGAAAAAAATTATTGTTATTTTATTATTTATTTTTAGTTTAACGTTAGTATCTTGTAAAAATGATACTAACTTTGATATTGTTACAACAACATATTTTCAATATGATATTGTTAAAAATATTGTTGATGATAAACTAACTGTTGATGTTTTAACAAAACCAGGTGTTGATAATCATGATTATATGCCTTCAAGCAATCAAATGACAAACATTAGAAACAGTAAAATGTTTTTATTTACTAGTTATGAAGTTGATAGTTGGCTAAATGATAATGCCAGTCAAATTGCTGGAAAAGAGACTATTGTAATTAATTTAAATGATTACAATGATGTTAATATTAATGATTTACATTATTGGACTGACCCAAAACTTATTTTGGACTTTATCAATGTAGTAAAAGATGAAATAGTAAAAATTGATCCCGATAATAAAGATTTTTACGTAGAAAACGCAACAAATTATTATAACGCGATTAATAACGTTCATTTAAGTATGGAATCATACTTTAATTCAAAAGAGGATGTGACCATCTACTTTGCTGGTCATAACGCAATGGAATACTTTGAGGATAGATATAAAATCACTATAATTGCTTTAAGTAATACCAACAAACCTGATGCAGATCTAACTATTAATCAAATAACTAGTTTGTTAGAAGTTATTAAAGAAAACTCAGTTCATTTTTTATTTACCGAAGAATTAAAAGAACCAAAAGTTGCTACTACTATTAAAAATGAATTGGCTGAAGATAATTATGAACTAACGCTTTTAGAACTACATGGATACCACAATGTTACAAAAGAGGATTTTGATAATAATGTATCTTATTTACAATTATTAGAACGAAACTTTAACAATATTAAAATGGCATTGGGGGATTAACATGGTTGTATTAGAAGTTAATAATTTAAGTGTTGTATATTCTGAGTATAAAGCTTTAAATAATATAAGTTTTAAAATTAATCAAGGAGATTTTTTAAATATAATTGGACCAAATGGAAGTGGAAAAACTACTTTAGTAGAAGTGTTAACTAACTTAAAAAAACCTACAAGTGGAAACTTTAAAATAAACGAAAGTAATGTTGGTTTTCTTCCACAAAATTTAACTGTTAAGAAAAACTTTCCAATTACTGTTAAAGAAGTAATTTTAAGTGGTAATAAAAAAACTGATTATTCTATGTTAGAAAAATGGTTAGAAATTATGGATATTAAACATTTAGAAGATAAAAACATTTCGTATTTATCTGGTGGGGAACAACAAAGAGTTTTTTTAGTAAGGACTCTTCTATCAAATCCAAAATTACTAATATTAGATGAACCAACTAGTGCTCTTGACCCTACCTTTAGAGCTGGGTTTTATTTGTTTTTAGAAAGTTATCAAAAAGAATATAATACAACTATTATTAATGTAACTCATCATTTAGAAAGTATTAATGTAGATAATAGTAAAACTCTTTATATTGATAGAGAAATCAAATATTTTGGATTAACAAAAGATTTTAATGAAATCAATCATAAAGGTGATCATCATGTTTAGTTTTCTATCTTATAATTTTGTCTTATACGCGCTAATTATTGCTGGATTAATTGCAGCTTCAGCAGCTTTGCTTAGTCCGTTTTTAGTTTTAAATGAACAAGCATTAATTGCTGATGGACTTGCTCATGTTGGGTTTACAGGAATCATCATTGGTTTATTATTAGTAAATGAGCCTTTGCTTATTAGTATTCCTTTTGTTATTGTATTTTCAATATTAGTTAAATATTTATCTCAAAACAAAAACATTAATGGTGATGCAGCACTTGGCTTACTAACAGCAATTTCACTTGCAATTGGTCTTATTATAATTCATAAATCAACCGGTTTTAATCGCTCAATAGAAACAATGTTAGTTGGTAATTTGTGGACTGTTAGTTTAACTGAAATATTTTTTGCATTAGCTACATTTATTTTAATATTGTTGTTTGTAATATTTAACTATCAAAAATTAGTATTATTAACTTTTGATTATAAATACGCTAAATTCAAAAAAACAAAAACTAACATATTGTCATATAGTCTTGCTGTACTAACTGCTATCCTTATAACTATTGGTGTTAAAACAATCGGTACATTACTAATATCTTCTTTTGTTATATTTCCTGCCTTAATTGGAATGCAGTTTAAAAAAGGCTTTAAACCTACTTTAATTTATGGATTGATTTCATCAATGATTGGTGTGTTTTTCGGAATTTATTTCGCTGATTTAATTGATATACCCGCTGGTTCTAGTATTGTGTTGGTTTATACACTAATATTATTTATATTTATGTTTATTAAATCTTTTACTAAAGGGAGGTTAAAGTAATATGATAAGAATGACTACCAAAAGAAAAAAGGTTTATTCTGTTTTTGAAAACAGCAATAAACCTATTAATGCGGAAAACATTTTAGATGTTTTAGGTGATGAAAACATTAACTTATCAACAATTTATCGAGCTATTGAGTACTTTATAAATAATGATTTATTACTATCATTTCATTTTAACAACAAAACATATTATATATTAGATAATGAGGGTAACCACTATCATTATTTTATTTGTACTAATTGTTTATTTATGAAAAAAATAAATTGTAATATGAATCCAATTATTAAAAAGTTAGAAGATGAAAACAATTTTTTAATTACTAACCATGAAATGAATGTTTATGGTTTGTGTAATTCTTGTAACATTTAATCCGTCTTAATTTATTATATCTATGTTATACTATTAGTAGCGAGGTGGGTATATGATAAAAGCAATTTATGCAGGGACTTTTGATCCTTTAACTAATGGTCATTTAGATATTATTAGAAGGGCTTCTAAAATCGTTGATGAATTAACAATTTTAGTTGCCGATAATCAATTAAAGAAAACTACTTTTACTGTTGAAGAACGTAAAATGATGATTGAAAATGTTTTAAATGGAACTCCTAATGTTAAAATAGATTATACTAATGGTTTAGTAGTTGAATATGCTAAAAAACATAACGTAAAAATTATGTTTAGAGGGCTTAGAAATTTCCAGGATTATGAATATGAATATTCATTATCTAAATATAATAGTCATATTAATGAAGATATTGAAACAGTTCTTCTATTCCCATCAACTCATTCTGATTTTGTTTCATCAAGCGGAATAAAAGAGTTAGTATATTATGGTGTTGATATATCAAACTATATTCCAAAAGTTAATGTTGAAATTGTTAAAAATAGACTTAAGAAAATATTTTAATCGATTTAAAGAAATCATAAAGCTGATCGTCTTCAATATTTGGAGCAATATAATCAGCTTTTTCTTTTAATTCGGAAAATCCCGAATTATTCATAGCAATTCCAATATCAGCCATTTCAATCATTTTAATATCATTATGACCATCACCGACTGTAATGAGTTGATAATTATTTTCATCTTTTAATAATTCTTTAATAGCGTTAGCTTTATTTGTTTTAGAATCAACTAAATCAAAACCACCTGTGTGCCAATTATAATAAGCTAGCTTAGTTTCATTAACTAAGATTGGTCTAATTTTTTCTCTTTCATTAGTAAAAATCCAAAATTGATAAACTGGCATTTCTTCATATATATTTTCATCTGCTACAGGCAGGGGCGAATATACTTTTTTGATTCCTAAATCAACACTTTCATCAATTTTTGAAATATACTCTTTATTTAGGCCAACATATCCTGCTACAATATCCATTTTCTTTGTAATGTCATACATTTTTTTTACTACATTTTTGTTAATTGGGTTTTCATATAATAAATAATCATCTTTATAGACGATAGCTCCATTGATAAAGATTTTATATGTAAATAAATCTAGCATTTTATCATCTAACATTATTTTAGACTTAGGTCTTCCTGTTGCGACTCCTAAAAAAACATTAGGAGTTGCAGAAAGTTCTTCTAAAAGTTTTAATGTTTGTGGTAAAACTTTTTTTTGTTTAGAACTATAAATAGTATTATCTAAATCAAAAATAATTATTTTTTTCATGTTTCATCCCTCATAATTTGATTCTCCATATTATTATACTATCATTTTTTATCGATTTGTTATAAAATATTACTAAAGTTATTAAATTTAGGAGGAAAAAATGAAAAACACTTTACTCAAAACCGACGAAATCGGCATTTTTTCATTAGGTGGATTAGGCGAAGTCGGTAAAAACATGTACATCTTTGAAATAAGTGATCAAATCTTTATAGTAGACTCTGGTATTTTATTTCCTGATAATCATTTATTAGGAATTGATTATGTTATTCCAGACTTTCAATACTTAGTCGAAAACGAAGAAAGAATTGTTGGACTTTTTATAACCCACGCTCATGAAGACCATATTGGAAGTATTCCATATTTATTAAGAAAAGTAAAAATACCTAAAATATATGCAGCTGGTATTGCTGTTGATATGATTGAATATAAATTAACTGAACATAGTGATGTTAAGGCACCACCAATTGATGTTTATAAATCGCACTATAAATATAAATTTAAAGATGTTGAAATATCATTTATTAGACTCAATCACTCAATCCCTGATATGTTTGGTATTGTCTTTAAAACAAAATTGGGAAATATTTTCCATACAGGTGATTTTAAAATAGACTTTTCACCAGTTGGACCACCCGCTGAATATGATAAATTAGCTAAAATTGGTTCAGAAGGAACAATTTTACTATTATCTGATTCAACTAATTCTGAAAGAGAAGGAATAATTGAATCAGATAGTAAAATCGGAAAATCTATTAATGAATTATTTTCAAGAATAAGTGGTCGAATAATTATTGCTACTTTCGCATCAAACATGTATAGAATTCAACAAATTATTGAATCTTCTATTCGTAATGGACGAAAAATCGCATTTTTTGGGCGAAGTATGGAAAGAGCTATTGAAGTTGGTAGACAATCAGGTTATATTAAAATACCAAAGGGATTTTTATTAGAAAATGAAGATTTAAACAAAATACCTGATCATAAACTAACTATTTTAGTGACCGGTTCACAAGGTGAGCCTTTCGCAGCTTTAAGTAGAATTGCTGATAGATCACACCGTCAAATACAAGCTCGAAAAGGTGATACTGTTATTTTCTCATCTTCACCAATTCCTGGAAATCAGGAAGGTGTTAACAGAACTATTAACAAATTATTTAGATTAGATGTTGAAGTTATTACACATGGTCCAATTGCTGATACACATACTTCGGGGCACGGTTCACAACATGACTTAAAACTAATGTTATCACTAGTAAAACCAAAGTATTTTATTCCTGTTCATGGTGAACATCGTATGCTAATTCATCACCGTGATTTAGCAATCGAAACCGGTGTTCATCCTGATAACATTTTAATTTTAGATAATGGAGATGTTGCTGGATTAAGTGCTAACGGTTTAAGGCTTGCAGGCAAAGTCCAGGCTGATGACATTTATATCGATGGTACTGGAATTGGTGATATTGGTAGTGCTGTAATTAGAGAACGTAAAGTTTTATCTGAAGAAGGTCTATTCGCCGTAATAGCAACTATCGATTCTACTAAAGGCGAGTTGTTAACTAAACCTTCAATTGTATCGCGTGGTTTTATCTATATGCGCGGTAACGAGGAAATTACCAATGAGTTAGCCAATCTTGCTAGTGATGTAATTAGTAAAGAATTACAAAAGAAACATTATCATGAAAACAATTTAAAACAAAAAGTAATTGATGTGTTACAATCAAAAATTAAAGACTTAACTTTAAGAAATCCAATTATAATACCAATTATTTCAGATTTAAAAGAATAGTGTTAAAGAAATAGGCAATTATCAAAATAATGATAATTGCCTATTTTATTATTATCTAAGAAAGTCCTTCTTATCTATATTATAATGAAACATTAATAAATAGTGATTACTATCTAATACTCATAATCTATTTTCCTGTTTGTTCTTTATCTTTATATTCAATATTTGAATAGTTAAGAAATGCCGCAAATACTTTTTTAGTAATTTTAGCATCATCCTTAGCATCATGAGTTTGTTTAATTGACTCATCATAATATGTTTCATATGCTTTAAATAAACCTAAGTCGTTTCTTAAATTAAAGTAGTCTTTATGTAATTTTAATAAATCAACAAAGTCTAATTCGTTTGTTAGTGGTTTAAGTTTATAAATCTTATACCCATAATTTAGGGCTTGAATATCATTTTTTCCCCATACTACTATTTTAGGATTATATTTTTTTATTAAAGCTTTCATTTCATTATAAAAAGATATAAATGGTATTTTAGTTTGATTATAGCTTGTAATATCTAATTTTAAAAACTTAATTGTCCTACGATTGATATTTTTTTGTATTTTTGTTTTAACATAATTACCATTTTTATCAATAGTTTTACCGTTTTTATCTACTAAAAAATATCCGTATTGAACAATTTCTGGAATAAAATCTTTTTGTCTGTAAAATGGAATTGTCATTTCTAAATCTAGAAACATATAATAATCGTTACTTTCTAAAAACCCAATCATATCTTGTTTTAATTGGTTGTGGTCATATATAGTAACTTTATTCTTATAATTTTCAATTAAATTAAAGTGAGAAACTTCATACGCTTTTCTTTGATCGATTCTTTTTGTTTTTCCTGATACAGCAAAATCAACAATAACATCTTTAGTTAAATGATCTAAAAAAAGTTTGGAGAGTCGGTTTGTTAAATAAAAATCAACTAGTTGATTACCTATAATACAACTAAATGTTTGTTTTTTATAATTTACTTTTTTAACTATTAGTTTCATTTATTTAACACCTCCTTTAAATTTTTAATAACTGAAATAGGTATACCTATTTCTTGCAATGCTTCTTCTGATGCATTTTTAATTTCTTCAAGGTTTTTAAACTCTTTTAAAAGCCTTTGTTTTCGAACCTTGCCAAGACCTTCAACATCATCTAAAACACTTCGATAAGCAACCTTGTTTCTTACATTACGGTGAAATGTAATAGCATAACGGTGAACTTCTTCCGATATTTTAAATAACAAGTTATATACATCATTATATTCTTTAATTGGTATTTCTTTATCTAACAATACTAATGATTCAAGTTCATGCTTTTTGTTTTTCTTTAGTCCAGCAACTAAAATATTTAAATTAAGTTCTTTTAATACATCAGACGCTACTTTAAGATGACCTAGTCCACCATCGATTAAAATTAAATCTGGTTTGTTAATTTTATCGATTAAAACTCGCTGATATCTTCTATATATTACTTCTCTTAAACTTTGGTAATCATCGTTTGTTGTAGTTTTTAAATGGAATTTTCGGTATAATTTTTTATTAAAGTTGCCGTTTTCATAAACAACCATTGCGGAAATTGGTGCTGTACCAAATAGTTGTGAGTTATCAAAAGTTTCAATTAAATTTAAACTATCAAGATTTAATAAATCTTTTAATTGTTCTAAAGCTTCCATTGTTTTTTCGTGTTTATTTCTATATAAATTATAATAGTTTTCTAAGTCATGTTTTGCATTTTTAGTTGCTAGTACAACTATTTTTCGCTTATCACCCTTCTTAGGTATAAAAGCGCCTTTAAAGTCGATTAGATGCTCAATATTAAAGGTGTTATCAAATAATATTTCATCAGGGAAATGTCCTTGATAAAATTGGTTTAAATAGTTTAATAAAAAGGTTTGCGGGTCTCCAACGTATGAAAAAACTCGTTGGTGTTGATCAATTATTTTACCACTTCTCATAAATAATATTTGAATCGCTATATCATCATCATTGTTTGCATAGCCGATAACATCACGGTCTTTATAATCGTTTAAACTAATTATTTGTTTTTCAGTTGTTTTTTGGATATGTTCTAATTGATCTCTAATAACTGCAGCTCGTTCATACATCATTAACGAACTATATTTATTCATCGCTTCTTTTAAAGCATCAACTACTTCTTTAATATCTCCTTTTAAAAATTTCGTAATTACTTGAACTTGTTTTTGATAATTGTTAGATATGTCTGATTCAATTTGATTTCCTATCTCTTCATAGAAGTTTGGAATTGGTTCAACTCGCTCCATCGGGAATAACAATTGTAATAAACGTGCCGTTTCTCTAGCACTTCTTACATTTGGATATGGTCCAAAAAGTCTTCCCTTAACATTTTTAGTTCTAACAACTTTAATTTCTGGTGGTGTAGTTTTAGTAATTTCTATATATGGATATGTTTTATCATCCATAAAGACAACATTATATTTTGGGCGGTATTCTTTAATTAAATTTAATTCTAAGATTAAAGATTCTTGTTCGCTATTTGTTATGACTAATTCAAAGTCTTTAATTTCGCTAACAAGTTTTGTAGTTTTAATATTATGTGCACCAACGAAATATGATCTAACACGTGATTTTAAGTTTTTAGCTTTACCAACATAAATTACAGTGTTATTTTTATCTTTCATTAAATAACATCCTGGTTTATCAGGTAAATATTTTAATTTTTCTTTTACTTTCATTACTATCACCACTTAAATATTATATCATTACTAAAGAAAAAAGGGATAACCCCTTTTTATTTAGTAAATTCTATTTCTACTTTATCATTTAAAATTTCTTCTAATGCAATACCTACACTTTTAATGCATTTGGCATCTTCAACAATTAAATCCTTGGAATCTATTATTTCAGCAACTTTACTTGCTACATAAACTAGTTTGTATTTAGAATCTATCTTTCCTAATAATTTGTCAATTGAGGGATATCTCATTCCATCTTTATTTTTCATATATTTCAATCCTCCTCTAACATCTTTAAATAATTATGAATTGAACGTTGTGTTTTAGCATGTTCAGCTCTAATTATTGCCATTATTCTTTCTGCTGCATTTGTAACTTCATCATTAACAACAATATAATCATATTTATGTGCTAATAAAAATTCTTTTTCAGCTTTATTAATTCTTTCTCTAATTTTTTCATCACTTTCAGTTCCTCGTTTTGTTAAACGATCATATAGAGCTTTTTTCCCTGGTGGAACAATAAATATGAAAACTGCATCTTTAATCTGCTTTCGAATTTGCAGTGCTCCTTCAACTTCAATTTCTAAAACAACTTCCTTGCCTTGGGCAAGTTTTTCTTCAATAATTTCTTTTGGAGTTCCATAATAATTACCTACAAATTCAGCCCATTCAAGAAATTTATTTTCTTCAATCATTTTTTCAAATGTTTTTCGATCAACAAAATAATAATCCTCGCCATCTACTTCACCAGTTCTTGGAGGTCTTGTTGTCATTGAGATTGAATATTCCAAATGGTGATTTGGTAGCTCAAAAAGTGCTCGACGGACTGTTCCTTTCCCTACTCCTGAAGGCCCAGAAATTACTACTAGTAAGCCTTTTTCATTAAGTTTCATCCGTTTCACCTCGTGTTTTCATTTTGTTTTCTTTTATCATTATATCGCATAACTATCAATTAGTAAATAGAAATGTTAATTATTTATGTTATAATTTAATTGGTGATTAGATGGCTATAGATGGCTTTTTTATAAAAAAATTAACTGAAGAGATAAAAAAAGATGTTTTAAATAATCGTTTAGAAAAAATATCGCAAATTTCAAGTGATATTTTTTCCTTTAGTTTTTATTATCAAGGTAAAAGAAAATATTTAAATTTTAAACTAAAACCGCCTATGCCAAGTTTTTTTATAACAAATGATTTAATATCTAACGAATCATTAAATTCAACCTTTTTAAATACGTTAAAACGCAATATAGAAGGTGCCATATTAACAAACATTAATCAACACTTAAATGACCGTGTTGTTATCTTTGAATTTAGTGGCGTTGATATTATTAAGGGTCGTATTAATAAGCAAGTAGTTATTGAATTAATGGGTAGATATAATAATATGATTATTTTAGAAGATGGTGTTATTATAGACGCTTTTATAAAAAATATTTCTACTAATAATAGAAGTATTGTTAATAAAGCTGTTTATGAGTTCTTCCCAAGTGACAAACTAAACTTTAGTCTAGATGCATATAGATTGGTTGATTCACATAACTATCTTTCTAAACACTATTTAGGTATATCACCACTTCTATCAAACTATTTATATAATAATCCCATTGATATATTTAATATCCAAAATAACCCAACTATTAATTTAGATAATAATAAGTTTTATTGGTTTGATCTTTTTGAAAATAGTGTTAACAAAATTCATTTCAACTCATTGTCTGAACTTATATCAAGCAAAATTGAAAGTAAAGAAATCTCAAAAGAAAAATATGAAAACTTTATTAATAAATCATTACAAATCTATGAAACTAGGTCCATAAAGTTAAAGGAACGTTTAAGTAATTATCAAAATGATTTAACACTAAGTGAGTATGGTAACTACATTTATAGTAGTGGATTAAATTTAAGTGAAAAACATAGTGAAATTACTACTTATGATAATAAAACAATAAAGTTAGACGTTAATAAAACATTAAGTGAGAATGCTCAAATTTTTTATAAAAAATATGAAAAAGCGAAACGTGCTATTACTCATCTTGAAAAACAAATTATCGAAAATGAAAATTATTACAATTTATTTGAAGATTTCAAATACGAATTGATTAATACAACACATGATTTTAAAGATTTAGAAATTGCTTTAAAGCCTTTTGGATTTAAAACAAAAAATAAACCTAATAAAAAAAGAAGTAACAAACAAAGTTATTTAAAAATTGAATATTTAGGAAATGTTTTCTATATTGGTAGAAACAGTAAAGAAAATGCTATTGTAACCCATGAAATTAGTAATAGAAATGATTACTGGTTTCATATAAAAGATGCTCCAGGAAGCCATGTTTTAATGAAAGGTGAATTAAGTGATGATACTTTAAAGTTTGGAGCAATGCTAGCAGCTAAGTATTCAAAAGAAAAAGATAATCCAATAGTATCTATTAACTACACTCAAGTAAAATATTTAAAGAAAATACCAAAAATGCCTTTATCACAAGTCATTCTCACAAAATATCAAACGATTAATATTAAAGTTGATAATGAACTAATTAACAGTTTATTTAATAAATAAACTAATAAAAAGAATGTATATTTCTGTTTGTTCTAGCAAACAAGTTGAAATATTTTCTAATAAATTATATTATAAGTGTAGTAATGAAAGGGAGGATATTATAATGAAATATAAATTACCAGAATTAGGTTATGCTTATGATGCACTAGAGCCATTTATTGACGCTAGAACAATGGAAATTCACCATACAAAACATCACCAAGCATACGTGAATAATTTAAATGCTGCGTTAGAAAAACATCCTGAATTTGATGTTAAATTAGAAGACTTTTTAAAAGATTTAACCTTAGTTCCAGAAGATATTAGAACTGCAGTAAGAAATAATGGTGGTGGACATTTTAACCACGCATTTTTCTGGCCATTATTAAAAGTAAATAATGGAAAAGGACCAAAAGGTGCTTTATTAAATGCAATCAATGACGCATTTGGAAGTTTTGATAACTTTAAAGCTGAATTTGCTAAAGCAGCAGGAACTCGTTTTGGAAGTGGCTGGGCTTGGTTAATTGTTAATAATGATAATAAATTAGTTGTTACTTCTACACCAAATCAAGATACACCATTAAGTGAAGGTCGTCCTATTTTAGGTTTAGATGTTTGGGAACATGCATATTATTTAAACTATCAAAATAGAAGACCCGATTATGTAAGTGCATTTTTTCAAGTTGTAAATTGGGATGCAGTTGCAAAATTATTTGAAAATAAATAATCTAGTTATTACGTTTTAAAAAAAGAGGATTCCACAAATTGTGGTTTCCTCTTTTTTATTTACTTTAATTTAATTTTTCTTCTGTTTCAATTACTGCATAATTTCCATCATGTCTTTTATATAAAACATTAGTTCTTTCTGTATTTACATCTAAATAGACAAAGAAATCATGATCTGATAATTCCATTTGCATAATTGCTTCTTCTTTAGTCATTGGAGCAAGTTCAATTTTCTTATTTTTAACTAAAGTTGCTGCTTTCATTTCTTTTTCTAAAGCTAGTGCATCAAACTCAGTACTAAACACTTCTTTAATTCCAGTTTTTTCTAAGTGTGATCTTAACTTATCACGGTTTTTCTTAATTTGTGCTACTAATTTATCAATTGATAAATCAATGGCCGCATACATATCAGGCTCTTGAACTTCTGCTCTGATTAGTTGCTTGCCTGCAAAAACTGTTACTTCAACTTTATGATGATCAGGATATACTTTAGTTACAACTCGTATTTTACTTATTGTATCATCACCAAAAAGTTTTATTACTTTTTGCAATTTATCCTCAGCATATTTTTTTATTGCTTCGGTTGGAACAAAATTATTTTTACCAATTACTTCAATCATCATTATTATTTCCTCCTTTGAGTTGATTTTTTAAAGTAATAATAAATATGTCAGACATATTTAGTAAATTAAGTTTACTATAAACATCATCATCAATGGTATCAAAATACATTATTATTTTGTCTTTAAAGTTTTTTAAATAATAAATATAATAAGGTTTTAAAAAACTTGCCATCGCATCACTATTTTTATAATTATCAAATAGTGTGTTTAGATATAGCAAATAGTTATTTATTGGTACAACATCAAAACTTTGAATGAAAATATATTTAGAAAAGCATAGATCACATATATTATGTTTACTCAGTTTAAATATATTTTTATAGTTAATAACTTTGTTTATTAATTTTTTGCACTCTGCACAATACATTTATATCACCTATTATATAATAGGAGATTTTAGTCGTTTTTACTTTCTTTAATTATTTTATCAATTAAATGAGCAGGAACTTCATCGTATCTTATAAATTCTCTTGTAAATACACCACTACCTTGTGTCATCGCTTTTAAGTCAATTACATATTTTGTAACTTCAACTTCTGGAACTTCCGCGGTTATTAATTGATAACCTTCTTCTTGATCCATTCCTAAAATACGTCCACGACGTTTATTTAAATCGCCCATTATATCACCAACATATTCATCCTTAATTCTTACAGCAATTTTTAAGATTGGTTCAAGAATGGTTGCTTGTGCATTTGGAACAGCGTTTCTAAATGCTAATGAAGCAGCTAGTTTAAATGAAATTTCATTTGAATCAACATCATGATATGATCCATCAAAGAGTGTTGCTTTAACGTTAATAACTGGGTAACCAGCTAAAGGTCCTTTATCAAAAGTTTCTAATAAACCTTTTTCAACTGCTGGGAAGTATCCTCTAGGAACTGCTCCACCAACAACTTCAGATTCAAAGTCAAAGCCTTCTTCATTAGGTTCAAACCTAATAAAGACATGTCCGTATTGACCTGCTCCACCAGATTGTTTACGGTGTTTACCTTCTCCAATTGCTTGTTTTTTAATAGTTTCACGGTAACTTATTTTTTGGTCAATTACATTTACATCTACTTTGTATAGGTTTTTAAGTTTTTCAATTACATAATTTAAGTGGGTCATGCCTTGTCCACCTAGTAGTAATTGAGAAGTTTCTCTATTTCTCATAATTTCGAATGTTGGATCTTCAAGCGCAATTCGTTGTAATGCAGTTGATATTTTATCTTCGTCAGCCCGATTTTTTGGTTCAACCGCAATATAAATTACTGGTGAGACATGAGGTACTGGATTAAACTTAATTGGTGATTTTGGATCAGAAAGTGAATCACCTGTATTAAAATCTAATTTAGTTACAGCACAAATATCACCTGCGTTAAAGACGCTTTGGTCTATTTCTTCTTTACCTCGCATTGTCATTATACTGCTAACTCGTTTAGTATCATTAGTAGACGTATTTATAATATCTACACCTGACTTTAAAGTTCCTGAATTGATTTTAACAAAGTTGATTGTTCCTAAAAATGGATCAACTATTGTTTTAAATATATAGCCTGAAAATGGTTCGTCATTAATTGTTCTTCTATCTTCAATTAAATTCTTTTTAATATTAATTCCTTTTAGCGGTTCTAATTCGTTTGGTGCAGGTAGGTAATCAACTAACATATCTAGCATTGTACTAATACCAACATTTTTAGTTGCACTACCAACTAAGACTGGTGTTAATTCACCATTCATAATTCCAACTCTTAAACCTTTTTTAATTTTTTCTTCTGGTAGTGTTCCTGTTTCAAAATATAAATCTAGTAATTCTTCACTAGTTTCTGCAACACCTTCCATTACTTTTTCTCTAAGTTCAGCAGCTTTTGGTTTATTATCATCCCATACTTCACCATCTTTTCCAATAACACCTTCATAAATTCTAGCTTTGTTTTCAACAACGTTTATAAAACCGTCAAATTTTTCGTCTTTACCGACTGGCCATGTTAATGGAACAGCTCTTTTACCTAATTTTTCTCTTATGTCTTCTAAAACTCTATTAAAGTCAATATTAGGTAAATCCATTTTATTAACAAAAAGAATGGCTGGAATATGTCTTTTTCTTATTTCTTTCCAAACTCTTTCAGTCCCAACTTCAACCCCTTTAGTAGCATCAATTACGATAACTGCTCCTTTTACTACTTCAAGAGCTTGATTTAAGTCACCAACGAATTCATCTCCGCCTGGTAGGTCTAAAATATTTAGCTTATGTTCTTTCCATTCTATTGGAATTAATGCCATAGAATAGCTACTGCCTTTATTTTTTTCTTCAACTGTAAAGTCTGAAACAGTATTCTTTTTTTCTATTTCCCCCTTAATCCTTGTTGTACCTGTTGCGTATAATATTGATTCTGTTAAACTAGTTTTACCAGTTCCAAGGTGACCAATAACCGCAATGTTACGTATTTTGTCTGTCGTGTAATCCTTCATAACGCCCTCCTGTAATCGTTTTCATTTATTATACATTAATTATAACATATTACTAATCTATAAAGCATATTTTTTTGTTATTTTGTTATTAATGTTATAATAAGTTTGGTGATTGTTCGTGAAAAAAACAGTTTTAAAAATAATTGATAAATACCAAAGTGACGCATCTGAGTCTAAAAACTTTAAATGTCGGCATAATCCGACTTGTTCGAATTATGCAAAACAAAGTTTTGAGCGCTTCGGATTTTTTAAGGCATTCTTTTTATCTTCAAAAAGGATTTTATCTTGTAATCCATTATTCAAACCTAAATATGATCCAGTTCCTGAGAAAAAGGTGAAAAAATGATTAGATTCGCATTTGAAAGATTAAAATCTAAAAAATATATTATACAAGGTTTAATATTTTTTACTATTTTCTTTGTATTATATTTAATACTTGATTATTTAAACGTAAGAGAACTTAGTGTTCGACCTTCTAACATATGGATTATTTCTAATATTTTATTAAATATTGTAATGGGGCTTTCTAGTGCTCTTTTAATGAATTTAAGTACTGTTATGGTTGAACTTAAAGCAAGTGGTGAAAGTGCTTCTAATTTAGGTTTCTTTTCCGTCTTATTTGGAATACTAACTTATGGATGTACTAGCTGCGTTGTAATATTCTTTTCAGCAATAGGAATATCATTTAGTCCGGCAATATTCCCTTTTATTAATGTTTTACACGGGATGCTATATAAGTTTTTATCATTAGCTCTTATTGGTCTAGGTTTAACTTTAGTATTACATAATATTGCCAAGGGTAAATGCAAAGTTAGAATATAATAAAGATACCAAACATATTTAGTATAAAACTTATGTTTGGTATCTTTTTATTTTATTATTTCTAGTAAATCAAGTGGGTTATCAATAAGATAATTAGGACTGTGTGTTAACAGTTCTTTTTTTGTTCTAAATCCCCATGTAACAGCGACACTTTTAATATTAGCATTACTTGCAGTAAGTAAGTCCACTTCAGTGTCTCCAACATATAATACTTCATTATTAGATAAACCTAATTCTTTTAATGCGAGAATTAACATTTCTGGATCAGGCTTTAATTTTAAAGTCTTTCTTTCACCAATTGCAACATCAATTAATCCTAAAAATGTATCTTTATTAAGTTCAGTTACCGCTTCTTGCATTTTATTACTTGTAATAGCTAAAATATACTTATTCGCTTTTAATAACTTTAACAATGTCATAATATCATCGTAAGGTTTTGTTAAGTTGTTGTTATTTTTAGTGTAATAATCTACATATTCATTATAGACTTTATTAATTGTTTCTTCATCGGTGTTTAATGGAACTGAATCTTTAACTAAACTTAAAGAGCCATATCCTAAACTCTTTTTAACTTCTTCATAAGTTCTATTTGGAAAATTGTTTTGTTTTAAAACGAAATTTAAACTATTTTTAATATCATCAACAGTATTAAGCAAGGTGCCATCTAAATCAAATATAATTCCTTTAATCATTAGTATGCCCTTGCAAATAATATAGTTTGAGTTGCTTTTTTGTTTGTAACTGGACAAATATCTGTTACTAAATCTTCTTCAACTATAACTCGAGCTGTTGCTCCGGTGTCTTCTTTAATAATTGTTTCTGCTTCTTCACCAGCAATGCTTAGTTTAACATATCCACCTTTTTGTAAGTGTTCTTTAAACTCTTCATATGTTTTAGCTGTTCTTGTACTGTTTTCTACATGTGATAATGCCTTAGCATACATTTCATCATGAATTTCTTTTAGTAATTTTGGAATTTCGTTAGTAATTTCATCAAGTGATACATTAATTTTTTCACGATTATGTCTCTTAACAACTGTTGCCTGATTGTTTTTAATGTCTCTTGGCCCTATTTCAACTCTTAAAGGAACACCCTTCATTTCATATTCGCTGAATTTCCAGCCTGGACTACGGTTTGAATCGTCTAAATCAACTCTTATTCCGCTTTCTTTTAATTCTTTATATAATTCATTAGTTGTATTAACCACTTCTTCTTTTTTACCTTGAATCGGAATTATAACAACTTGAGTTGGTGCAACATATGGAGGTAATACTAATCCTTCGTCATCACCATGGACCATGATTACTGCTCCAATTAATCTTGTTGATACTCCCCAAGAAGTTTGATAAACATGTTCAACTTTTGATTTTTCATTTTGGAACTTAATATCAAATGCTTTAGCAAACTCTTGTCCAAAATAATGACTTGTTCCTGATTGTAGTGCCTTTCCATCATACATTAAAGCTTCGATTGTGTATGTGTCGATTGCACCAGCAAATTTCTCTTTTTCAGTTTTTCTTCCTGTTACAAAAGGAATAGCTAATAATTCTTTACCTAAATTCTCATAGACCTTTAACATTTGTAGAGTTTCTGCTTTTGCTTCTTCTTCTGTTGCATGTGCAGTATGACCTTCTTGCCATAAAAATTCTTTCCCACGTAAAAATGGTCTTGTCGTTTTTTCCCATCTAACAACACTACACCATTGATTATACAACTTTGGTAAATCACGGTATGATTGGATTATTTTAGCATAATGTGTAGCAAACAGCACCTCTGATGTTGGTCTTACAATAAGTCTTTCTGCTAAATCTTCAACGCCTGAAGATGTAATCATTGCTGTTTCTGGAGCAAATCCTTCAACATGATCTTTCTCTTTTTGAAATAATGATTCTGGTATTACTAATGGGAAATATACATTTTGATGGTTAGTTTTTTTAAATTCATTATTTAAATAATCTTGAATGTTTTCCCATATGTTATAACCATAAGGACGGTAAATTATAAACCCTTGAACATCACTATAGTCCATTAATTCTGCTTTTAAACAAAGATCAGTATACCATCTTGCAAAATCTACATCTCTTGATGTAATACTGTCTACTAATTTTTTATTACTCATTTTTATCACCATTTATTAATATTGTTTTATCGTCTTCAAATTTCACTTTGTCTTCTTTATATAATAATCCCAACGCTCTTTTAAATGCTTTTCTACTCATTTCAAAATATTTAGAAATTTCTTCACTACTACTTTTTGCAGTTAGTGGAATTGTTTGAAATTGTTTTAATGCATTTAAAATAATTTCAGCATCATCAAACCTTAAATTTTCTTTTTGTTTAATTAAACTTGCGCTATAACCATTTTCTGTTACATTTAAAATTCTCGCATTAACTGATTCTCCTAAACGATAACTTCCTCTAAACATACTGTTATGAACAAAAACTAAATCATGATCTTCATTAAAAAGATTCATACCTTCAATACCAATATATTGAACAAAGAAAGTTTTTTCAATGTTTAATTCTAATTCATTATTCATAAATATATTTTGAGGTTTTAACAATTTAGCTGTTAATCTATTTTTAACATTTAACTCAACATATAATTTATCACCCTTTATGGGCCATAGTTTTCTATCTAAGGGCAGATTGTCTTTTGATAGTAACAAATCTTTATTTATCCCCATATTTAAAAATACCCCTAAATTGTTTAATACATCAACAACTTCTAACACGCTTGGGTTATCAATTGTTATTAAGGGGGATTTTAGTGTAGCTGCTAGCCTTTCTTTATTATCGAAATATAAAAAAGCGTCGACTATTTCGCCTTCTTTTAATTTTAAAAAGTTAGATTCATTTTTATGTAAAAAGATTTCTTCACTTTTTCCATCTAACATATATCCGATATCTGTTTCTCTTAATACTTTAAGCCGGTTAACTTGGCCAATTACATACATATTATTATCACCTATTTATTATTTTACCATATTTTCTAAAAAAAGAATGCTATATATAGCATTCTAAACTTCTAGTTTTTCAATTAATTCAACATATCTTTCATTTAATAACTTCTTTATAAAATTTTTAAGCGGTAATATTTCTTTTTCATTTTTAAAATGATCAAGTCTATCAAAATATTCTTTACGATACTTTAATGGAATTGAAATTGGAATATGGCCTGATTTAATTAAATAAAAGTTTAATATAAGCCTTCCTACGCGCCCATTACCATCTAAAAAAGGATGAATTTTAGCAAGGTTAGCATGCATAAATAAACCCTTGTCAAAATAATCAAAATCATTAATTGATAAATCATCGAACATTCTTTTCATTCTAACATAGACTTTAACATAGCTTGGCGGTTGATGAGTGGCACCGGGAATTTGAACATTTACATTTCTGTAAACTCCACCAACAATTATGTCTTTTTGGATAATCGCATGAAGATCTTTGATATCTTCTTCCGACAACTCTTCTTGACTCTTACTTAACTTAATTAACTCTTTATAAGCGTCAACATGATTTAAGACCTCTTTAACTTCTCTTTCACTATAACCTGCTACAGCTTTACGTTCTATTAGTTTTTTAACATTTTCGAACGTCATCTTATTTTTACCTTCTAAGCTGATTGCATCGTAAGTGTAATTAACTAGAAAATCTTTATCAAAAGTTGCTAAATCGGAAATTTTGTTTTCTTTTAATAGATTTTCTAGTAATTTCGCATTTACTTCGAGTAATTTATCCTCCATCTTTATCATCTCCTATTTATTTTATTTTTTTTAATTTATTTAATTTATGTTTATAAGAAGAAAGGACATTCTAAAAAGAATGTCCTTTGTTTGATTCAATATATTAAAGTTTTACTACGTTTTCAGCTTGTAAGCCGCGATCGTTTTCAACAACATTAAATTCTACTAAATCGTCTTCTGCAAGGGTTTTAAAGCCTTCTGTTTGGATTGCTGTGAAGTGCACGAAGACATCTTGGCCTTCATCAGTATGAATAAATCCATAACCCTTTTCAGCATCAAACCATTTTACTTTTCCTGTCATATAATACTCCTTTTTGATTCTAGTGGTTTCCCACATTTACTATTATACTACACATCGGCTTAAATTACAATTAAATAAAGTGTTGTTTTTTATTTTTATTTTAGTATAATAGATATAGTTTGAAATTAGCCTCCATAGTTTAATGGTAAAACGTAGCAATGGTAATGCTGTGATGTAAGTTCGATTCTCACTGGAGGCACCATTTAAATTTTATCGGCTCTATTGAGCCGTTTTTTTATTTTTAATAGTTTGAGCTCTTAAAAAAACATTGGTTTATAAATTACAATACAATTCCGTTTTATACTCAACAAATTTTAATGGCTTACTTATTTCTTCTATCATTTCTTCAATATTAACTAAAGGCGCTAGTATAAATAATTCATCTATTAAATTTTCTTTGTTTTCTTTAAAATATTTTTCATTGTTGTTAATGTTTAGCATATGTTCATATTGTTTATATAAAAACTCTTGTTTTTCTTTATCAACAAATCTATTGTTAATTACTTGAATCAAGTTAAATTTTTTATATGCTTTACTAACATTGCCAACTTTATAATAATAGGCCGCAATTAAGTATGATAATTCTAAACCATTTTTAGAACTTGCTAATCTATTAATACTATAATAGTTAATTACCCTATTAACACTACTATTTTCTATATTTTCATCTTCTAAATAAAAATTTAATAAGTTAGATGCTAATACTAAATCAAACAGATGATAACTTAGCGTACTACTTTTATAAAAATTAGTTAGATAATCATATAAAAATTTATCAGTTTCTTCATCTTCAATTGTTGAAAACGAACGATATTGAATTAATTGTAACAATGCGAATCTATCATCATTTATAAATTTATCATAAGCAACATAATCCCCGTATATTTCGTTAGTATTTACTTTTGAAGTTAGTACAATCAAAACAGTCATTAATGATGTTATAACTGCGTTTATGAATAATAACGCTGCTAGTAAATTTAAATTTGTTAAAAACCAAATTAATGTAAAAACTATAATTGATAATATTAAATAACCAACAGATGTTCTTGGTCCTGCAATTAAAGCATTAGAAAATGCAGTTCTTATTTTATTAAAATCTTCTTCTGTTTTAATTTCACCTATATTAGGAACAACTATCCCTCCTAATAGCTTAATATGTTTAGGATATATTTTAAATTTCCACTTATCATTTTCTTTTCTCATTAAAACAAATACTAAAACATATAGGGCTCTAATTTTAATTTTATTTAAAACAAATGAAAACAAATGTCCAAGTTCATGGATCAGTATTACAATAAAAAAATTAAACAAAATAATTACCGGATATAAATACCATTTAATTGTTTTTAGTCCTGAAGTTAGTTTAAACCAATAACCATTATGTTTTAGAAACGAAAAGGTAAAACCTAAAATCGCTGCGAAACCAATTAATATTAAATATTTTCTTATTTTTTTCATTTTATTCATCCTTTATTGTAATTAATTGTTGACATTTAAGTTTATATTTGTTAATATAATATAGCGTGTGGGCGTCGTATAATGGTTATTACACGTGCTTGCCAAGCATGAAATGGGGGTTCGATTCCCCTCGCCCGCTCCATTTGAATTTCAACGGCTCTATTGGGCCGTTTTTTTATTTCTCGGAGTTTCAGCCCTTAAATCCCCCCTTAAATATAAACTCTTTTAATGTTTAAAAATAGAGAAACTATAATTTTAATTATATTATAAATAACAAAGGTTAAATCATCAAAATAATTTAATGATAATAAAAATTTGTTTTTACTTTATGGTTATTATATCAATTTTAAAGTTTACTAACAAGAATTTTAGGTAACCTCACTCAATTAACTGAAAGTTTTACATATAATTAATTATCTTTATATTTTTTTGACTTTATTGAATTTTCATAATATAATAGTTTAAAAGTAGAGAGCTGATAATTATTTGTTATCATTGCTAGCCTTTATTGGTATGGCAAAGCGCTACTTTTTTCTTTAGTTATTTCACATTTTATCCGATATTCAATTATAATTTATATATGCCCACATCCCAACGCGGGAAGTCTCTACGAGATGTGAGAGAATAGAGAAGAATGTTAAGGAACTTTAATATCTTTGATATTAGTATTGGTTGTTCACCAACTAATCGAAGTGTAATGCTAGACATTACAGCATAGACTTCTCAATTAAGATCAGCTATTTATTTAACTGGTCTTTTTTTAATATTGCTTTTAATTTCAATTAATAAACTTGATAACGTATAATTATATTTAATGAAGGCTGAGTCAGATAAACGTGACCTATAACTCCTTCATTTTTTATACATAATATTATTAAAAAATACTCCTTTTAACAACAAATGTTATTAATTAAGGAGTATTTTTATAATAAATTACTTTCTTCTTCTATATATTAATATACCTAATGAAGTGACTATTACTAATGTTGATATAACATAAATATAAACATTGCTATTTGATTTAATATTTAGTTCTGTTTCATTAAAAACATTAATATCTCTGTTAATTATATGCTCATTATTATTTTCATCAATAATTTTAAGCGAAAGTCTATATATACCACTACTGTTTTCATTTCCTTCATATTCGTTTACTAACACTTCATATGACTTCATACTTATATTTGATATATCAGACAGTAGTTCAGCTAATTGATCTATTGTCATTTTATTTACATCTTCAATTGTTAAAACATTGTTTGAAACAAAGAAGTTTGGCACATCTTTACTTATTACTTCATAAGTTCTTTCATATTGTGTTTTATTGCCTGAACTATCAACTACCTCATACTTAACAACATAAGTTTTTAATTCTTTTCCTATGTTATTTTCAATAACTTTAATTTGATTTGTTAAATCACCATCAATCTCATCTATAGCCGTAAGACCAAATAGTAATAATTCATTTGTAATTTTTTCATTATAATTTATTTTTATAACACCTTCGTTGTTATCACTTATTACTGGATTTACATCATCAATTATTGATACTTTTAGTTTCTTAACTGTTTTATTACCAGCTTTATCACTTGCATTTAAACTTATTTCATAAGTTCCAACAGTATTTCCTTTAAAACTGTTGCTGGTAGCGTTTAAAGTAACTGTTTCATCATAGTTATCACTAACAGTAAAAAGTTCTTTTAAATTATCAATTGTTATGTTTTCTTTATAACTATATACTTTTTCATTTGGACCAACAATAACCGGAGCGTCAAAGTCTTGATTTTTAACAGTTAATTCATAAGTTGTTTTGACTTTTGATGAGTTTGTGACAGAAAACAGTATTTTAAACATTCCTACAATGTTTTTATTTTCACTGTAGTTATCCTTTTCTACTACAATTTTGTTTGTTAAATCACCATCATAAGCATCATGAGCTTGTAAATTAATTATTTCTTTAATTTGTTCGATTGTATATGGTTTTTCAATATTATTTAAAACTACATCATCACCACTAATCGCTGGTTTTAATTTAAATATAATAGTTATATCAAAAGTTTCCCGTAAATCATATATTGTATTATCGTTATCAACTAACCTTCCTTCCATGTTGTGAAATTCAAGTACTAAGTTTTTTAAATTCAAATTGCGAAAATTGTAAAATCCAGGCTCATCCCTTAAATCAATATCGACCAAATGATCTAAATCAAATGAGATAACATTAGTACCGCTATTTGGTATTGATACTGTCTTTAAAGTCTTAGATTCATTCCTTATTACTAAACTACCTGTTTTATAATCATAATTAAATGATAACATTTGGTTTAGTTCTGAAGAGATAACTTCTTTACTATTATTAATATTTAAATTAATATTAAAAGTGCTACTGTTTGCTTTTACATTAATACTAAAACTTAAACCTAATAATAACATTAATATAAAAAGCATTTTTTTCTTAAACATTGTTTTTTACCCTCTTTCTTTTACTAAATATTATAATTGTAATAATTGTTACTACTATTAATATTCCTATACCTAAATATAGATAATTATTGTTTTTATTTGATACTTTTATTTCTACTAAAACATTAATTCTTTCTCCATTAGTAGTCGTTACTAAATATGTTTGATAGTATGTACCATTACTACTTGACTCATCATAATTTCCTTCAATAAGTTGATAGTTATATATTTTTATATTTAGTTTTTTTATTATTTCAGAAATTATATTGTTTTCACTTAGAAAATTGTTCGGTGTAGAAACAATTTCTATTGTTTCTACACTATCAGATTTGTTAAAGTTAATATTGTATATTAATAAAACATAATAATACTCTTGATAGCCTTCTAAATCTATTGTATATTTTTGTTCATATACCCCCTCCTTTTTTTCATTATTTTCATAGTTGTTTTCAACTAAAATGATATAGTTTGTTACCTCGCCAAATTCATGTGTAAAAGCTCTTAAATTTGCCAATTCTTGAATTTCATTTTGATTGTAAGGTTTATTTATATCATTAATTACTACATCTTGACCTGAAATACCTATTCTGTGTGTTGCTGATAGTAAGTTTGTAAGTAGTAGTATAATTTTTGTTAACAAAATATCGTTAGTTCTCCTTTCTTTTATCTTATATTAGTAAAATTTAGGCGTTTTTACTTTTTTTATTTTAAAAAACAAAAAAACGACTTAATTTATTCAACTAAATCGTTTTATTGTTTAAAATATTTTATTATTGTAAATTGTTAATTCGTTTTTATATGTTAATAAGTTATCACTTATTCTCCAAGCAAGTTCAATTTCATCTGATCTTACAAAGTTTTCTTGTTTGTAATTAATTACTGCACTAATTAATGTTGCGTATTCATCATCGATATTTGTAAATGTATGACCAACATCAATTACTTCATTTAATAACTTTGTTACAAAGGTAATTGATTTGTTAGGAAAGATATTTAAATTAATTTGGCTACCATCTTTTAAATTAAATTTAATATATGTTTCTTTTTTATTTAATTTCTTCCCAGTTAAAATGTTTATTGGGATGTTTTTAAATTTATTTTTAACATTTAATGTAACTTTAACCATCGTTTCTGTTAATGAATTTGGTGAAATGTTTTCTTCTTCTAAATAACCAGAATATTGTCCAAAGATTAAGCTATCTTTTTTTATAGTTACGTTTTTTAAAGCTTTTACTTTTTCGTTTGCTATTAATAAACTATTAAATTCTTTAGGTTTATTCATTGTTAGTAAACTAACAATTTGCAATAAATGACTTTGAAACATATCTCTTACAGCACCAGTTTGATCATAAAACTCCCCTCGATTTAAAATTCCATCATCTTCTTTTGCTGCAATATCAATTGAAGTTAGTTTTTTAGGGCTAAGCGCTGATTCTAGCAAGTTTGTTTTAAATCTTAAGTCTAGAATTGCTTTTACTAAATCTTTGCCTAAATAATGATCTAGACGGTAAATTTGGTTTTCATTGTAGTTTTTTAAAAGTGTTTCATTAATTTGATGGGCTGTTGAATAATTTCTACCAAAAGGCTTTTCAAAAACAAGACTTTGTTTTAAGTTATTTTTTTGAACTATTCCATTTTTTGAAATGTTATTTGATACTTCAATCATCATATTAGATGATATTGCTAAGTAGTGAATAACTCTTGTGTTTTCATCAGAATAATTCATTAGCATATTTTTATACTCAAGATAGTCTTCATTATTTAAAATTTCCATTTTATAATATTTAGTGATATCTTTTAAATGTTTTGTTTCTGCACTTGGGTTATTTGTTTCAATAAACTCAAAATATGTCTCAGTCGTATATTCTCTTCGCCCTAATGCTAAGATTAATGTTTTATCCGGAAGTTTGTTATTTAATTTTAACTTACTTAATGCTGGTATTAATTTTCTAAATGATAAATCACCGGTAGAACCATATAAGCAAATTATTAATTCCTTTTTAGTCATAATTTTCATTTCCTTTATTAGTATAATATCCTTAACTATCGTTTCTTATTATATCATTTTTTTTAAAATTAAGTAAAAAAGACCATTTGGTCTTTTAAAATTTACTTATTTTTTTGCCAAACTCAACTGCTAATAATTCTTCTTCTGTGCTAGGAGTTGAGTAAATAGTTAGAGATTCTTCAAAAAGTATCGCTTTAGTTTTTTTAACTCTTTCTTCCCAATTAGTCATCCAAGCTCCATCGCCCCAACCATAGGAGCCAAATAAAGCGATTTTTTTGTTATCTAGTTTATTTTCAATACTTTCAAAAAAAGGTTCAAAGATTTCTTCTTCTAAGTTCTCGTTGCCCATAGCTGAACAACCTAAAATAATTTTATCATATTTAAGAACTTCATGATAGTCAATATTTTCAACATTAACTAAAAAAGCATCTTTAATACCTTCTTTAATTTTTTCGGCAATTATTTTTGTATTACCTGTTCCACTCCAATAAACTATTATTGTTTTATCCATATCTACATCACCTCTTACATACAAAAAGTATTATAGCATTTTATATTTTTTTGTCAAAAGTTATTCTTGTTTTTTACTTCAAAAATATAATATGCGACAATTATAACGCTACCTATAATAGTAATGATTATATTAGTTTTATACTTTGTTATTTCATTTTGTGGCATTATATATACTGTTTGAATATATTCCTCATAATTTCCTCTAATATCATATGCGATATAGAGAACTTCTATTGTATTTGGCTTTTTTGTGTTGATATTGTTTGGATATGTTATTGTTTTTACGACATCTTTTGATAAATTAATATTTGTTCCTAAAATGTAAGGCTCATTAATTTTTATATATAAATCTTGGCCTTCTATTAATTTTGTTTTTGTTTTATCAACATAAACTGATAAAATTTCACTACACATATTATTAGATTCATCATAAACTTCATATACTACATCATATTTACCAATTTTATTATAATTGATATTTTCAACAATATTAATAAATAAGTCATTTTTCAATGTCTTATTGTCATTAACATTCATAATATAATTATTGAAATTTAGTGGTTCTTCGTTTATATAATAATATATAATGTTTGTAGTTAGTTTTATTGTTGGTTTAATAATATCTAATATATAAACTATTGTATTAATTGTTGTTATATTGTTGCTGTTATCAATAAAATCAATTTCAATATCATAATCTCCTACTTTTTCATAATCTATTGTACTACTTATATTTACTTTTATATCAATGTAGTTATCATAATTATCAGTAATTGCGAAAAAACTTTTGAAAAACTCATTGTTTTTACTTGTAAAATCAGTAACAATTATTTCTTCCATTTGAACAACTTCAGGTGATTCTAAATCTAATATATTAATTTCAAATATTTTAGTTATTTTATTTTTACTTGAATCAGCAACACTTACTTCTAATATTTGCATTCCTAAGTTATTGAAATTTATTTTATTTTCAGCAAAGTTTATTGTTAAATCAGAAAAATCATCATAGTTATCATCAATTAAAAAATAATTATACCAATTTGGTTTAGTCTCATTTATATTAAATACTAAGTCTTTAATTGATTCAATCTTTGGCTTTATTAAATCTCTAATTTCAACAACAACCTTTTTACTAATAGTATTATTACTACTATCACTAACCGTATATGTTAATTCATATTTATTAACAACATTAAAATCAATAAATCCTTCAATTAAAACATCATCTATAGTTAATTGATTATAATTATCATAAACGCTTAATATAATTGTTTTTAAATAGTCGTAGTTATAATCATGAACATTTAATATATTATTCGTCTTTAAGTTAAGTGTTGGCTTTTCTTTATCAACAATTTCAAGCGTTGAACTAACAGTTGTTTTTAGTCCAACGTTGTTAATTGCAGTTACTTGAATTTTATATGACCCCAATTTATTAAAATTGACTGATGATAAGTCTACATAAGTATTTAAGTTTTTATCATAGTCATCAATAAATTTAAAATGATTTAAATAATTAAATGTTTCACCATAATTTATAGTAATTAAGTCATTATATTTAATTTCTGGACTTATATTATTTTCAACAATATAATACCCAATTATTTTTGTTGTATTATATGATGGATCCATTACTTCATATTCTAATTCATAAACATTAGGTATATTTACATTAACACTAGCAAGCCCATTAACTTTAACTATTAATTCTTCTATTTCATAGTAATTATCATTGTAAATTAAATTTTCAATGATATTTTTTTCGGTTAACACTTTTGTTTTAACAGGCATTTTTATTTCTGGTATTTTAATTATTTTTGGTGCTATATTATCAATAATATTAAAATGGATTGTTTGTGTTGAAGATATATCATACGCATCAAAGTTTACTCTATAATCTATTTTATAGGTTTTAACATGACGACTATTTATAACATTTAAATTTGTATGGTTAATGCCCCTTTCATAATATTCATATGTTTCTATAAGTTTGTTGTTGTAATATAGATTTGCCTTTGGCATATCATAGTATTGGTAAGTATCATCATTTAAAGGAATGTCTATATCAATATTTTGCCAAACAACTTTATACATATTTAAAACATTTAAAAACATCATTAAAACTTTCATTATTATCACTCTCCTATTATATATTAGTGAGATTAGTAAGTTTTTTCTTTTTTAAATGTTATAATTATTTTAGGTGATAAAATGAAAGTTTTAATTGGTTCTTATAAAGAAAACATTTATGAAGTAGAAATTGATAATAAAAAAGACAAAATAGTTAGTAATAATAAAATTATTGATGCTGTTAAACCAAGTTATATAATGGAGTTTAATAATTTATCTTATTTGTATTTAAAAGATAATGTTCAATATATTAAAATTGGCGATGAAGATTTGTTACTCACACATCCAGCAGCTCATATTTCACATGATAATGCAAATAATGTTATATATGTTTCTTTTTACCATGATGGTTTATTGAAAGTCTTAAGTAAAAAAAATAATAAGTGGGAAATAAGTGAAACATTGCAATATAAAGATAATTCTCATATTCATTATGCCGAGTTTATTGAAGATATTAATTTAGTTGGTGTTTGTGATTTAGGTGATGATAAATTCTTTTTATATGAATATAGTAATGAACATTTAAACCTTGTTGCAAACTATGAGTTTGAAGAAGGGGTTGGACCAAGACACTTTGTCGCAAACGGTAATTTGATTTATGTTATTAATGAGCTAAAACCTTCTGTTTCAATCTTAAAATATAAAAATAGTAGTTTAGAGTTAGTTGATAATATTGAATTAGTTGATGGTGCTGGTTCAGCAATTAGAATGACTAAAGATAAAAAATATTTGTATGCAGCAGTTAGATTTAGCAATTATCTATATGCTTTTGAAGTAAAAGAAAATGGACTTTTGAACGTAATTCAAAAAGTCCATACTAAGGGTGATCATCCTCGTGATTTTAATTTAATATATGACGATAAATACTTATTGGTTGCCAATATGAATTCTAACAATTTAAGTTTATTTAAATTGAATAATGGGCGATTATATTTAACAGATCATAATTATCAATTTAATGCTGGAGCTTCAATTATTTGTATAAAATAATTGAGCTTCTTTTTTTATATTGATTAAGTAATTTTGTTAATATTTCAAATGCTTCTTTATATAAAAATTTTGATTTGTGTTCTTTAATTAATTCAATGTAGATATATTTGATTACAAAAAACTCATTTGTAATTATGTCAGTTCTTAATAGTTCCTTTTTAACTTTATCAAATAAATGTTTGTTAAAGTGTTTAACATTAATAAAACGCTCTACTAAATAGTATGAAGATTTTAAATTGTCAAAAGGTTTTTTGTCTAGCACTTTTTTTAATTGATCTAATTTGTTAGTTTTATCTAATGTAATTATATAGTATATATAAAAATGTTCATTTTCTTCATAAATTTTCTTAATGTGTGTATATGCTTTTTCATAATCCTTTTTAAAATAAAAATAATGATTAAACCAAACATAATCAAAATTTATATCAGGATTGTTTTTTAAATTTTCAATTTCACCTGTTACATCATCAGTATTATTAAATCTTACATATGTAGAAAGTTCGTATTGCTTAATTTTATTAATATCTGATACTTTATTATAATTATAAAGTCTTTCGATAATTGTTTTTAAGAAGTTAGTTGCTTCTCCAAATCTTTCTAAGCGGTAAAGAGCTTTTAAAGCTAAAACTTCTGCTTTCATTTTCAAAGTGATTTTATCGTAAATTACATTTATTTCATGATGAATTAAAACAACATTTTCGTATTTTTCTAAAACATATAGTTTACACATTATTAAGTATATATAAAACGCAAGTTCATCGTCGTTAAAAAATGTATAGTATTCCAATAAATCGTTTTTAAGACTAGTTGCAGCTTCGATTTTTTCTTGATTTAAAAGTGTATATGCAAATTTTATAATTTTTGATTGATAATCGTTTTTGTTTTTAGCGTTATTTATTAGTTTATTTGGTACATAACCTAATTCTAGAATTTCATCTATATATTTAGTATCTTTCTTTTCATATTCGAAAACTTTAGTAGTTAAACCTAATCTTTTTAATAATTTATCTAATATTTTATCACTAGGAACAAGTTTGTTGTTTTCGACCTTTGATAAATATGAAACACTACAGGAACTTTCGGAAACCTCCTCTAATGTTAGTCCTTTATCTACTCTATAATGTTTTAAGACTGAGCCTACAGTCTTATTGCGAGGATTAACAATTTCACGGTAGTCTCGCATAATTTGTTTGATTGTATCTACTGACATTTTGTCATCCCTTTCATTTAAATTTTTACTTTATCCATTGTCTATATATTTAAATGAAAAGTCCAATATTTTTTGAATTTTATTAAATTTATTTACAAAATGAGCAAAATTCTTTAAATACACATTTATTTTCTTTTGATTTTCGAGCCGGGCAGTAATATCTCCCGTATAAAATTAGTTGATGGTGGAGTTTAATCCATTTATCTTTTGGAAATAAGTTCATTAGCTTATGCTCAATTTCTAAAACTGAATCATCCTCATCAACTAATCCTAATCGTTTTGAAACTCTCGCAACGTGAGTATCAACGGCAATTGCTGGAACATTAAAAGCAATACTTAATACTACATTTGCTGTTTTTCTACCAACTCCTGGCAGGCTTTCTAAAGCCTCTCTTGTGTTTGGTACTTCGCCGTTATATTTTTCAACTAGTATTTTTGATAGTTCTATAATGTTTTTTGATTTATTTCTATATAAACCAATTCTATTAATTAGTTTCATAACATCTTCTAATTTTGCATTAGCAAGATCATTTGGCGTTGGATAATGTGAAAAAAGATCTTTCGTAACAATGTTCACAGCAGCATCTGTTGTCTGTGCACTTAAAACTACAGCGATTAGTAGTTCAAAATTGTTAGAATGATCTAGTTCTCCCTTAGCATCCGGAAATAGTATATCTAATTGTTCTAATATGTATTTTATTTTTGAATCCATTTATATCTTTTTAAATATCCTTTCTAAGGCATCATCAACTTCTTTATCAATTTCTTTTGGCTCTTCAATGTCTAGGTCTAAGATTTTTTCAACTTTAATTATTGTTATGTTTTTATCTAGGTTATTTATAGTTGATATTATTTTAATATGATCAAAATTGTATGTATCATACCAAAGTCTAACTCTTTCTAGTTCGTTAGGTCTTAAAATGCGGTTTAATTTGTTTTCTAATAAGGTAATTGTTTCTGAAATATTTGATTTGTTTTCTTGTTGAAGATCATTTTTAATTTCTTCTACAATCATATTTTGAACTTGTTGAAAGGTTTTATCTAGACTATAAATTTCACGTTCTTTTTTATTATGTGTTTCTAATTTAATTTCGATAAAATCTTTTTCAAGTAATCCTGTTACAATATTTGCGATTTCATTTTGATTAAATTCAACTTTTCGAGCTATTGAAGCAAGCGAAAAAATTTTCTTTTTAGATTTATTAGAAAATAACACTAACAAAATAATTAGTTCGTTTGAATTAAGTCCTAATTTTTTATATTCTGATGTAAGTATTAATTCTATATTAAAGTTATAATCATTATATAGTTTTTGTAAAATCATAATTTCCTCTTTTCAACGCTTCTTCAGCTGCTTTTTGCTCAGCTTCTTTTTTTGTTTTTCCGATACCAGAACCTAAGACAATCGTTTTGTCTAATAAAACGATTGCTTCAAATTTTTTATTATGTGATGGTCCAGATTCTTTAGTAATTTGATATGAAATATTACGTTTAGATCCACTATGTATTATTTCTTGAAGGGTTGATTTATAGTCTTTAATCGTTAGTGTTTCTTTTAAATTAGGAACAATTACTTTATTAAAAAGCTTTTCTGCATGTTTAATACCTAAATCTAAATAAGTAGCGGCAAAAAGAGCTTCTAACGCGTCAGCTATAATAGCGTCGTTAGCGCCTTTTGCTTCTTCACCGTGACCTAGCATAATATATGATTTTAAATTGATTTTATCGCTATAGAGCACAAGCGCTTCTTCTCGAACTGCTTGTGCTCTTCTCACTGTCATTTTACCTTCTGAAAAATTTGAATTTTTATATAAATGTTGACTAGTTAATAATTCTAAAACAGCATCGCCTAAGAATTCTAATCTTTCATAACTTTCTGTATTTTGTTCATTAGCATAAGATGAATGTGTTAGTGCTCTTTTATATAAATCTAAGTTTTTATACGGTATTTTTAATTTCTTAAGTAACTCTTCCAAAGTTTATCAATCCTTTTTGTTTAATATATTACCTACTGTATTAATAACATCTTTTTCAACCATTTCTTTAGCTTGCCTTATAGCGTTAAAAAATGCAAAATCGTTACTTGAACCGTGTGCTTTAATTAAGACATGGTTTAATCCAATTACTAATGCTCCGCCAATTTCTGATGCATCAAGTGATTTTTTAAAAGCTTTTAGTGCTGGCTTCATAAATAGATAGCCAATTTTATTTCTCAGTTTTGATTTTATTTCTCGTTCTAAAACCATTCCAAGGCCGATTGCAGTACCTTCCATTGTTTTCATAACAATGTTTCCAGTAAATCCATCTGTAACTAAAACATCTGCTTCAGTTGTAAACACTTCTTTTGGTTCTAAGTTGCCAAAAAAGTTAATATTTTCATTATTTTTTAATAATTCAAAAGTTTCTCTATCTTGTGGTCTACCTTTTGATTCTTCTGAACCAATATTAATTAAGGCAATTTTAGGGTTTTCACGTTTTAAAACTTCTTTAGCAACAATAGATGCATAAATAGCTAAATTTAAAATGTGTTCTGGTGCTAGGTCAACGTTTGCCCCTGAGTCTAGCATAATTTTACCTTGACGATCATATGAAGGAATAATTGGTGCAATAGCAGCTCTTCTCATACCTTTCATTTTTCTTAATATTAATTGTCCACCAACAACAACTGCTTGTGTTGGTCCAGCTGTTACTACTGCATCAGCATGACCATCAGCAACAAATTGCATTGCTTTAAATAGTGAGTGTTCTTTATTATTTCTATATTCAAAAACTGGGTCTTCAATTCCCATATCTAAAAAAGTAGTTGTATGAACCACTTTTAGTCTTGGATGTTCTTTTAAAAATGGTGCCATTTTTTCTTCATCACCAAAGACTGTAATTTCAATATTACTATATTTATCTAATGCTTGAAGAGTTCCTTTTATTATTGGTTCTGGAGCAAAATCTCCACCCATTCCATCAATTGCTAGTTTTATCATAGTATCGCTCCTTTATTTTTCATGTTTTTATTATATCATATTTTTGTTATCGTTAATAATGTCATCTCTTACATTAATTAAAATATTATAATCTTCAATAAAATCTAAATATTTAAAGTTAAAATGGCCCGTTTGATCATAACCTAGAAATATTCCTGGACCACGTAACTTTAAATCATATTCACTTAATTCAAATCCGTCATCCACTTTTTCAATAATAGACAATCTTTCTTCATCTTCTCTTTCACTTATTAAGTAACAATAACTTTGTAAATTGCTTCTGCCAACTCGTCCTCTTAATTGATGAAGTTGTGATAATCCAAAGTAATTCGCTGCAAATATTACCATTAAAGTAGCATTTTTGACATCAATTCCAACCTCTATCATTGAAGTTGCTACTAAAATTGCATTTTCATCTTTTAAAAAATTATTAATACTTGCCTCTTGTTCAGTTTTATTATATTTTCCATGTATTTTATATATGTTATTATATTCGGGCAGCCTTCTTTTGATTGCAAGATAAACATTTTCTACGTTATATTTTGCATGAGTTGAAGATATTGCCGGAACAACAATATAAACCTTTTCATTGTTGTTGATTGTTATTTTTATATGATTTATTACTTCATCTATTTTGTTATTTGTTATATATTTAGTAATGATTTTCTTTCTTTGTGCGGGTTTTTCTTTAATTAAAGATATTTTTGCATCACCATAAATTGAAATTGCGAGTGTTCTAGGAATTGGGGTTGCAGTTAAATAGATTAAGTTTGCATTACCTTTTTTTAGTACCTTGTTTCTAACATTTACACCAAATTTATGTTGTTCATCAATAATGATTAATGCTAAATCATTAAAGATAACATCATCTTCAGCTAAAGCATGAGTTCCAACAATAAAATTGATTTCGTTTTGTAATAACTTTACTTTAATTTCTTCTTTGTTTTTAGTACTACTAGTTAATAACTCTGAATTAAATTCGTTATCAAAATATTTAATAATACTTTCAAAGTGTTGTTTAGCAAGTATTTCAGTTGGAGCCATAAATAGAACTTGTTTACCTGCAGTTAATGCTCCATATATCGCAAGCATTGCAACTACAGTTTTACCTGAACCAACATCACCTTGGATTAAACGATATGTCGTTTTATTAGTTTTAAAATCTCTAAAAATATCATTAACTGCAAGCTTTTGATCCTTAGTTAATTTAAAAGGAAACTTTGAAATTAACGTTCTTACTTTATCGTTATTATATTTAATGGGAGGTCTTTTAACTTCAACATTGATTCTTTTAATCATTTCAGTTTGAAAGTTAAAAGCCTCTTCATATTTCATCCTTTTAATAGCACTGTTAAGAGATTCTTCGTTTGTTGGATTATGAAGTTCTTTAAGGGTTTTTATCCGGTTATTCAAATTGTATTTATTAATGACATATTGAGGTAAGTTTTCTTTAATATTAAACTTATTTTCAGTTAATATGTTTTTAACTATCTTTGAAATATTTGAATCTAATAAATTATCGAAATTATATTTTGGTTCAATATTTTTAAATTTATTGTGTGTTGATACTTTACTTAACACTATTTCATTTTTATAATAGTTATACTTACCTGTTATATATATTTCACTATCTTTTTTAATAGTTTTCATTAAATATAATTGGTTAAATGCAACTATATTAATTGCTTTTTCATTTAAAACTACTTCAAATTTAATGATCTTAGAATTAGTATAATGATTAATTGATAAATCACTTGATACTTTTACAAATATTGAAACTACTTCATTATGATTTTTAAATGTTAAATTATTATGATTAGTAAAATGAAGATAATTTTTTGGAAAGTTTAAAAGTAAATCATCCGTTGTAAAAACACCAATTTCGTTAAGAATATTTTTTGTTTTTTCACCAACACCTTTAATTTCTTCAATCTTAAAACTCATATTACCACCTAAAATTATTATACATTAAAATTAAAAATAGTGGCACAAATAAAGCGCCACTACATTTATAATTACTTGTATTTTATTTGATTTAAATCAATATATCCTATTCCGATTGCTTTAGGACCAGTATGTGCCCCAACTACTGGTGTTAGATATGATGATACTACTTCGCGGTTTGGATATACTGCCTTTATTTCTTTAATGAAGTAATCAACTGCTTCATCATTATGAGCATGTGAGATGTATGTTAAAACATTTTTATCTTTGGTTGCTTCAAAGTATTTATCTAAGACTCTTCTTAGTGCTTTAGGAGTAGTTTTTATTTTTTCTAATGTTTCAACTCGCCCGTCTTCATCAAAGGATAATAAAGGTTTTATTTTAAGTAGCGTTCCAAGCGTTCCTTGAAGTCTACTTAGTCTACCGTTTAATACTAAATACTTTAATGTGTCAACTGCGAAAAACAATTTATTATTTTCGCGAATTTGTTTTAAAACATCAACTACTTCAGAAATCTCATAACCTTCTTCATTTAGTAAGCGATGAGCTTCTAAGGCTTGATATGCTTCGGCATATGCAATTGTTTTTGAATCAAAAACGGTAATTTTAATTTTATCTTCAAACTCTTTTGCTTGTAGTTCTAATGCCTCATTTAAGCCACTTAAGGGCTTTGCAATTGTAATGATTAAAGCTTCTTTATAACCATTTTCGATTAGTTTTTCAAACTCTTCATGCATTTTTCCAATCGAAACATAAGATGTTTTTGGAACATTGTTTGGTTCTTTTGCAATTCTTTCGTAAAATGTTTTTGCATCCATTTCAACAAAATCATTATATGTCTCATCTGTTCCAAAATGGATTACTGATCTTAAAATAACAATGTCTTTTGGATATGTTAAATAATCAAGGCCAGCATTACTACATACTAATACTGCTTTTTTTGTTTTCATTTTATTTACTCTTTTCTTTGTTCGCAGATAAAGCGTCTCTAATTTCTCTTAATAGTTGAATATCTTCTGGTACGACAACAACTTCTGGTTCTTTTTCTTTTAAAGCTTCTTTTTCTGCTTCTAACTTGGCCTTCTCTTCAGCTTCAATTTTATCTAAAAATGCTCTTCTTCTAATAATTAGTGTTAAAACCGCATAAATTGTAAACGCGATAATTAAAAACTCTAAAATAATCATTATAAATGAGCCATATCTAATCGCAACTAAAGGTTGGGTAATTTCTCCTGCGCTATTAACTACTTCTGCTTTTAAGACCCACATTAAATCTTTAAAATCTACTCCGCCTATTAATAGGCCAATTGGTGGCATTATAATATCATTAACAAGTGAAGTAACTATTTTACCAAATGCTCCCCCAATAATAACCCCGACTGCTAAATCAACAACATTACCTTTAGTTATAAAGTCTTTAAATCCCGAAAAAAAGGTTTTAGCTTTTGCCTTTTGTTTTTTTCGTCTTGCCATATTATCTATCCTCCATATATTCTCTTTATTCCATTTTACTACTTTTATTAATAAAAGTCATCTTAATTTTGTTTATTTATGATATGGATGATTAATATTAATCATATATGCACGATATATTTGTTCCATTAAAATTAATTGCATTAACTGGTGTGGAAATGTCATTTTGGAAAATGATATTTGGTAATTAGAGCGCTTTTTAACTTGCATATCTAAACCAAAGGAACCACCAATTATAAATACTAAATGCTTTTCTTTATTAATTTCATAGTTTTTTATAAAATCAGCAAACTCTTCACTACTTAAGTTGTTTCCTTCAATTTCTAAAGTTACTACAAAATCTTCTCTTTTTATTTGTTTTAAGATTTTATCACCTTCAATATTTATTTTATCAATTGTAGGTTGATCTTTTATTTCTATTTTTTCAATTTTTCGAGGAATCATTTTTTCGTATTTTTCAATCAACTTTATTAATTCTTTATTTTTAATTTTTCCAACTGATATAATTTTAATCATAATTTAATTTTCCTCATAGTTTCTTGTGAGGTATATAATACTTCTAATTTCGTTGGGTCTTCAACAATTTCAACGATTGATTTTTCGATGTGATACTCTGTATTACAATCTTCAGAAATATGAGCAACCGCCCATGTTGAATTATCACATTCTTTTATAAACTCGTTAATTAACCACGCTGCTTCATCGTTTGATAAATGACCCTTTGTCCCGATTATTCTTTGTTTTAAATAATACGGTCTTCTAGAATCCATTAAAAGAGATGGTTCGTGGTTCGCTTCTAAGATGTATAAATTAGCATTTTTTAATATTTCAAAATTTTGTTCATCAATATAACCCGTATCGGTTGCTATAACTGCTTTTTTATTATTATATTTAAATACATAACCAACGGGTTCACTTGCATCATGAGATAAGTCATAAACTATTACCTCTAGTTCATTATAAATAATTGTATCTTTTGATTTAATTATTTCATAATTAATTAAAAGATTTCTAGTCTCTAAATCAATTGCTTCATATGTTCCCTTTGATAAATATACTTTTACTTCTGGGTGGTTTTGTAAATATCTTTTTAAGCCTTTAATATGATCACTATGTTCGTGTGTTAAAAATATTGCACTTATATTATTTATATTTACATCTTCATTTTTTATTTTCTTTGTGAAATTAGGATATGTAATTCCAATATCAACTAAGATTTTTGTATTATTTGCTTTTATAATTAAAGCGTTACCTTTTGATCCACTTGCTAAAATTAATACTTCCACACTATCACCTTTTAGTATTTTATCATAATTTAATATTATAATATGTAATTATAGTAAAACTGGTTGATAATTTGTCATTTTTATGCTATATTAATAGTTGCTTGTATGAATTAAATAAAGGAGTGAAATTTAACAATGATCCAAAAAAAGCATATAAAGAAAATTACAACTTTCCTTTTATTAATAGTTACTATTTTGACGTTAGTGGCTTGTACTAAAAAAGAAAGTGTTCCTTATGGTAACTTAACTGATAAAGCTTACTTATCATTAGGAGATATCAATATTACAGAAAAGGAAGTATACAATAACCTCCGTAGACAAAGCGGACAAGCTCTACCAAAATTAATTGAAGAAAAATTATTTGAAGGTTATAAAGAAGAGGCAAACAGTCTATTAGATACTGTTGATGCAAAAGAGGGAACAGATGCAGCACTTGCACAAAAAGCATTTGATGATTTAATCAATACGGCTTTATTTAATACTACTGATGTTGAAACATTAAGAAGTTTAAATGATTTAAACATTAGAATTAGTATTAATAGATTTGCAGATAGTTCCTATGTACAAAATAGTGATGTAGATCGTGAAAAAATTAAAACTGAACTTACAGCTATATTAAATAACGAAGAAGACAAAGACTTTGCAACTGGTTATTATAATGTTGATGAAATTCGTGATTTATACTTAATTGAATTACAAAAACGTCTATACGCTCAAGAAGTTTTAGCTAAAGAAGTTTTAGATGAAGAAAGTAGCTCATATGTATCAGACGCAAACGTCATAAACTACTACAAAAACAATGTAATAGATCGTCATGATGCAGACGTATTTTACTTCCACTTTTTAAGTTTAAATGAAGCTAACGCTGCTTTAAGAGTGTTAAGTCTTAAATCAAACAGCCGTGGGGATTGGTTTGAAATTCCTGATATTAGATTAGTTAAAACAATTGAAGACTATCCAGAAGCAAGTAACGAGTATTTATGGAAAGTTATTAAAGATACTAATCTAGTAAATAAAGTAAGTGAAGTTAATGATAATGATGCAACAAAAACAAAAGTTACTGAAGAAGACTTCAAACGCTTCTATGATGCTTATAGTATATCTACTTCAAATCATGAAAAATTACAACCAGATCAAGTTTTAGTAAAATTTGTTGAACTTTATAATGTTGTTAATACTAAACAATTAGAGATTGTAGATGGAACTATTGTTTATGAAAGTGATAATTCAGTTTTTGAAACAAATAAAACTTATGATGACTTAACAGCATTAAATACTTCATTAAGAAATTATATTTATGATACTTTAACAGTTGAAAAACCATATTCTACTTTAAGAAGCGTTGGAAACTTTAGATATTTATTATTTAAATTAGATGATAACTACAACGAACTAAACTATGTTAGTGAAGAACTTGATGAAGATGATTTAGAAAAATGGGTTACAATCGATGAGTTACAAGAGATGTTTAAAGATGAAGATAAAAAAGATGATTTATTAGCAGCATTAGAATCCATTGATGGTGTTGTTACAAACGGTGTTGTTGATTGGGGAAAATTAGAGTCTATAATGAAAGCTAATATTGAAGAATGGAGAGCTGAAGTTGTTAAAAACAGACTTACTTCTTCTTATATAAGCACTAAAGTTAATACTATACTTGAAGAAGCAGATATTGAAATCTTTGATAATACAGTTAGAATTTTCTTTAATCAATCTGCAGCTAATGAAGCTGGTGGAAAAGGAAAAACTGGTGATGTATTATTAACATTTAAAGGCGAATTAAATGACAAAGAAGTTAAATTTGAACTTACAGTTGATGAATTTTATGCTTACTTAGAAAAAACCATTGGTTTAGAAACTGCAATTGACTTACTTTTAAATAAATATTTATTGTCAGAATATCGTAAAGGTAATAGTGATTTATTCAAAGACTTAGAACTAGATGAAGATTCATATAGAAAAGAATATCGCGAATTTATTAATGGTTTCTCAAATGATCAATATGCAAGCGCTGGTTATCCTGCAAGCATTGGTCGTGAACAATTCTTACTATTAATCTTTGGTACTACTAATTTAGATGAAGTTATTGAAGTAGGCTATATGATTCCTGAATTAAGAGAAGCTTATAGTACAAATTATGATGTTCATTTAGGTCAAACAGATATATTTGAACAATTAGAATACTTTACACAATTACAATACGATAAATTTAAAGGATTAACTGTTGAACACTTATTAGTTTACTTTGATACAGATGGTGATGATTCACCTGAAGATCCAAATGAGTACTTTGAAACATTAACTAAAGATGAAGTTGATGAAATTAAAGATGCAATCGTTGACTTATATAGTCGTGTATTGTTTGAAGTTGGCCAAGGTAGTTTATCAGGAAATCATTTAACTGCAATTGCAGAAGATTTCCAATCATATGCAAGAATTAACTTAGGTGATTACAAACCAGAATTATGGGAAACATTCCGTCGTCATGGCCTAAACTTGAAATTCGAATCATTAAGTGGAGAAATTACAAACTCATCAAACTTCCCAACAAGCGAATCAGGTACATTAGATCCAGTATTCTATGATAGAGCAATGGAACTTTATGAAATCATTGTTGCTGAAAGAGATGCTGATGATGAAGATTTAGTTGATGGTGGGCTTCCATACTTAGATTTTGGAGTTGATCTAAACATTGTTCAAGATCCTGAAATCTTAACAGTTGATGCTTTAGATGATCTAATGTCATCATTTGGATTCCACTTTATCTTAGTGACTAACATTTCAGAAAACTTAAGTGCTAAATATAGTGAATCTGATGATACTAACGAAGACTACACTGTAGAAATTGATGATGTTACTTACAATGCCTACAATGATAATGAAAAAATCTCTCAAACACAAATTGAGTACTATATACGTGGTAATAAGTTAGATGATGGGGTATTATTACCATCTAAAGTTAACCAAGCATTTACTAAATATTTCACACCTGTATTTAACTTATATAATAATGATATTATGAGAGTTGAATTACTAAATCAATTATTAGATGATAACAATGTAAAGTTATACGGTAAAGATGATAGATTTGAAATTGTTCGTAAAATTAACCGTAATCAATTCCATAGTTATTTATTAGGTGAAGATGATAATTATGACGCATTATATGGTGAATGGTTTACAAAATTTGGATTAGAAGGTTAAATTTAAATAAATATTAACTTAAAGGAAGTCAAATGACTTCCTTTTTTTATTATATCTACAATCATTGCATTAAAAAAACCTTACCACTAAGGATAAGGTTTTAATCATAATTATTATTTATTTTTTGCAGCTTCTACTAATTGTAAGAATGAATCTGGTTTTAATGATGCTCCACCAACTAATGCTCCATCAATATCTGATGTTGCAAGTAGTTCAACTACATTTCCTGGATTAACAGATCCACCATATAAAATTCTAATTTGATCTGCAGTTGCTTTATCGTACAGTTTAACAAAAACTCCTCTTAATGCTTTAATTGTTTCATTGGCTTGTTCTGGTGTTGCAGTTTTACCAGTTCCAATTGCCCAAATTGGCTCATAAGCTAATACAGTTTTTAATGCATCTTCTTTTGAAATGTCTTTATATGCAGCTATAACTTGAGCTTCAACAACTTCGTTTGTTGTTCCGTTTTCTCTTACTTCTAATTCTTCACCAACACATACAATTGGAACTAATGCTTCTTCAATAGCTTTTTTAGTTTTTAAATTAACTGTTTCATCAGTTTCATTATAATATGCTCTTCTTTCACTATGTCCAACAATTACATAAGTAACACCAATGTTTTTTAACATTCTTCCTGCTACTTCACCTGTGTAAGCTCCTTCATCTAAGTAGTGCATATTTTGTGCACCAATTCTTAAATTATCTCCTTGACGTTTAATTAAGTCTCTTAAGTAAACGCTTGGGGCACAAATCGCTGTTTCAACTAAATCGTTGGTAGGTAGTTTTTCATTTACTTGATAAATGAATTCTAATGCCTCATCACGATTTTTATACATTTTCCAATTTCCTGCTATAAATGGTTTCCTTTTCATATTTAACACCTTCCTTAAAACATTGGGGGAGTTGAAACCCATAATATTTTTGCTGGTAAAGAACCATTATTAATTAAATAATGTTCTTTATTTGCAGCATAGTAAAATGTTTCTCCCTTTTTAACAATGTATCTTTTTTTATTTAATACTACAGTTATTTGACCTTCTAAAACGTATCCAAACTCTTCACCAGCATGAGGATCATCAATAACTGATTGTCCGCCTGGTTCTATTATAATAATAATTGGTTCCATTTGGTATCTTTGTGCATTTGGAACAATCCAACTAATCTTATGTCTTAACTCATGATCATCCTTTTCATAAAAATCATCCTTTTTAAAGACAACTGGAACGTCTGATGATTCACCACCAAAAAACTCTTGAACGTTTGTTCCTAAAACTTCTAAGATTGCAAATAGAGTTTGAATCGATGGAGAAGTTAAATTGTTTTCTAGTTGTGAAATATAACCTTTAGTTAACTCAAGTCTTGAAGCTAGTTCATCTTGAGTTAAATCATTTTCTAATCTTAGAGCTCGAATTTTTTTCCCGATATCAACCATTATTATTTGTCCTTAACGGCTGCGATTCCTGGTAAAACTTTTCCTTCTAAGTATTCAAGTGATGCTCCACCACCTGTAGATATGTGACTAAATCCTTCAGCTAGTCCTAATTGGATTACTGCGGCCGCACTATCGCCACCACCAATGATTGTTGTTGCTTGGTCTTTGATTTCTGCTAAGCTTAAAGCAATTTCTTTTGTTCCTACTGCAAAGTTTTCAAATTCGAATACTCCCATCGGTCCATTCCAAACAACTGTTTTTGCTGTTTTAATTATTTCTTTAAATTCATTAATTGATTTTGGTCCAATATCTAGACCCATTTCATCAGTAGGCATGTTATTGGCATCATAAAATGATTTTTTAGAATCATTATTAAATTCTTTTGCTGTTGCGACATCAGAACCTAAAATTATTTTACCATTTGATTTTTCTAGCAATTCTTTAGCAAGTTCTACTTTATCTTCCTCTAATAAACTCTTACCTACTTCGTATCCCATTGCTTTATAAAAGGTAAATGCCATTCCACCACCTATTAAAATTTTATCAGCAATTTTAAGTAAGTTTTCAATTACTAAAATTTTATCTGATACTTTAGCACCACCTAGGATTGCAACCATTGGTCTTTCAGGATTTTCTAAAGTACCGCCAATAAAGTTAATTTCTTTTTCTAACAAGAAACCTGCTGCTGCAACATCAATATTTGATGAAATCCCAACGTTTGAAGCATGAGCTCTGTGTGCTGTACCAAACGCATCATTAATAAATACATCACCAAGTGATGCCCAGTATTTACCAAGTTCTGGATCATTCTTACTTTCTTTTTTACCATCTAAGTCTTCAAATCTAGTGTTTTCAAACATTAATGCTTCACCAGACTTCAAATTATTAATAGCTGATTCAAGTTTTTCTCCTCTAGTTTCATTAATAAATAATACTGGTTTATTTAATAATTCACTTAGTCTATTTGAAACAACCTCTAGACTATTTTTTGCTTTGTCTTCTTCTGTTTTAATTCTTCCTAAGTGAGAAAATAGAATTGCCTTACCACCATTATCTAATACATAGTTAATAGTTGGTAGTGCTTGAACAATACGGTTATCATCTGTTATAACCCCATCTTTAATTGGTACATTAAAATCTACTCTAATTAATACTTTTTTGTTTTTTAAATCGATATCACGGACTGTTAATTTAGCCATAATATACCTCCTTTTTGTATTTGTTTTTATCTATTATTATTATATCATTTAGTTATATGAATTTCTATTTATATTTATAATTTCATTTAAGATAACGCTTTATTTTTTCTATTTTAATAATTTGGTTATTTATATAGTTACTACTCTTTTTAATTTCGATACTTTTTCCACTTTTAAATATAATATTAATATTATTATTTCCTAACTCTTTTATTCTTAAAACGTTTTTCATATTGAAATAGATTGTTTCAAAGGAATTAATATTACCACTTAATATTAAACTAACATTATCAATTATAAAAGGTATATTATACTTATATGCAAATATGTCGTTAATTGCTTTACTATAGGATTTGTAAGAACTTAAACCAAGTTTATATAAATAGTTTAAAAAATGTATAGCACTATATTTATATTGGACTTTGCCATTTGTTAAAATAAGCATACATCCTTCATTATTATTATAGAAATATTCAATATTTTGATAAATTAATATTTTTAATGTTTTCAAGTCTTTGTTTTTACTATAATCAACAAAACTTAAAAACATTCTATCACCCAAAATATTATATCATATATTTTTGTTATTTGCTTGATTGTATTTTACTTTACACATTATAAAAGCCGGGTTACCGGCCTTTACAATTAATTATTATTTTCTACTTTTATTTCTCGTAAAATTATACTATTGATAAATTCTTTTTTACTTATTGAATCCATATAGAGTAATAACCCACCAAGAATTGCCCCAAGAGTATCAACGATCAAATCCACCATTGTATCTTTTAGAGCTCTTTGCCCAACAAAATCTATTCCAGTTTTAACATCTTGAAATCTTTGCATATTACTACCTGTAAAGATTGAATCAACTAAGAATTCATATATTTCCCAAAGTGTTCCAAGCGAGATTGCTCCTAAAACAGAAATTAATATAATTGGAATTATATGTTTATCTGGTTCTTCAGCATAAAAATATACAATAACAAATACTACAATAACTAAGATAGCGCCATTAATAAAGTGAATTATTGTATCGTAGTAATTAAATATTACATAAAATCTAAAGATAAATCCGCCACCCATTGAAAAAATAAATGATAGTAAAATAATTCCAAACATTAATTTGCTAATAACAATGTTTCGATCAGATAAGAACTTAGGAATATAAGTTACTAAAAATATTGCGATACTAGATATTAAGACTGAGAGTGTACTACCAAAATACTTACCTTCACTTTTATTAAAAAATATAAATAATACTAAGGCGGTTAAAGCTGTTAGTATTGATAAAACTCTTGTAATAATATTAAAAGTTTTCAATATTTATTCCTCCTGTTAACCGAGTGATCCTTCCATCTCTAGTTTAATTAACTGGTTTAACTCAATTGCATATTCCATTGGAAGTTCTTTTGAAAATGGTTCAATAAAGCCCATAACAATCATTTCTACTGCATCTTCCTCTGATATTCCACGACTCATTAAGTAAAATAATTGGTCTTCAGATATTTTTGAAACGGTTGCTTCATGTTGTAAAAACACTTCTGAGTTTTTTACAACGTTAATTGGAATTGTATCACTTGTAGATATTCCATCTAAGATGATTGTGTCACATTCAATGTTTGATTTAGAACCTTTAGCATTTTCACTGAATAATACTTTTCCACGGTAATTAACTGCTCCACCACCACGGCTAATTGATTTAGAAATAATGTTTGATGTTGTATTTGGTGCTAAATGAATCATTCTAGCACCAACATCTTGATTTTGACCAGTTGATGCAAAAGCGATACTTATATTAGTACCCTTAGCTCTTTCGCCTAATAAAATACATGATGGATATTTCATATTTATATTTGACCCTAAGTTACCGTCAATCCATTCTAAGTGACCATTTTCATAAACATGACCTCTTTTAGTAACTAAATTAATAACATTGTCACTCCAGTTTTGAATCGTTGTATAACGGCAGTATGCGTCTTTTAAAACAACTATTTCAACAATTGCAGCATGCAAACTATCTTTTGAAAAAGTTGGTGCGGTACAACCTTCAATATAATTAACGGATGCTCCTTCTTCAACAATTATTAATGTTCTTTCAAATTGTCCCATTTGATTAGCATTGATTCTAAAATATGATTGAAGTGGTTTAGTAAGTTTAGCACCTTTTGGAACATAAATAAATGTTCCACCACTCCAAACAGCACTATTTAGGGCTGCATATTTATTATCTTTATTTGAAACGATTGTCCCAAAGTATTTTTTGAATAACTCTTCATGTTCTTTTAAAGCTGTATCTGTATCTAGATAAATAATACCTGCATCTTCTAATTCTTTTTTTGTAGCTGAATAAACTACTTCTGAATCAAACTGTGTAGCAGCACCAGCAAGAAAGTTTCTTTCAGCTTCAGGTATCCCTAGTTTTTCAAATGTTTCCTTAATTTTATCAGGTACTTCATCCCATGTGTTAACAGGGCCATCACCATATGATTTATAATATGTAAATTCATCAAAATCGATGTGGTCTAGTCCTGGTCCAAAATCAGGGTTTGGAATATTTAAAAAGTTGTGATAACTTTCTACTCTAAAGTCAGTCATCCATTTTGGTTCCCCTTTAATTTCACTAATTTTACGAACCTTTTCTTCAGATAATCCTTTACCTAAATCAACAACTGGCTTTATTCCTTCAGTTGTAAATCCGTATTTATATTCACCAACGATTGAATCTATTTTCTTCATGTTGTCATCCATCGTTATTCCTCCTTGTTTGTGAGTCCTTTTTCAACTGCTTTTGAAGCGAGTGTTGCACATTTTACTCTAGCAGGAAATTGTGATACTCCTTCATAAACAATTAATTCATTATTTAAAATTTCTTTATTATATTCTTTGCCTTGAATTAATAAATGATATTCATTTAATATTTTTAAAGCTTCATCTGTTGTTTTATCTTTTAAAACAACTGAAATAACACTTGCAGCTGAACAACAAATTGAGCAGCCACTTCCTTCATGTTTAATATCGATTAGTTTATTATCTTCAATTTTTAATTGAACAAAAACTGTATCACCACATGAGGGATTATTAAGTGTTACTGTTAAATAAGATGAATCATTAACTAAGCCTTTATTTTTAGGGCTTTTATAATGATCCATTATTACTTGTCTGTATAAATTATTAATTTGCATTATATCACCCAAATTGCTTGAAAAATTCAATTGCTTTTTTTATCGCGAAAACAAATCTTTCAACGTCTTCCTTGTTGTTATATATTCCAATAGATACTCTTAATGTAGAAACTACTTCTAAATGTTTATTTACTAGCTGAGCACAATGATGCCCTGCTCTTACATAAACATTATACTCGTCTAAAATAGATGCCGCATCATGCGGATGAA
>Ga0209075_1000152_pt1 | contig 60176 bp, 52 predicted proteins | sample Stecom2011_FD_187523 | JGI IMG/M metagenome (GOLD analysis project Ga0209075, IMG submission 187523) | Agricultural soil microbial communities from Utah to study Nitrogen management - Steer compost 2011 (SPAdes) (version 2) | ecosystem: Environmental > Terrestrial > Soil > Agricultural land...
TGAAACTATCACAGAGAACTCAGGTCATGCAATTCATATTGGAAATCAGGAAGGATATCAACTATATGAAGTACCCGCAGGCAATTATAGATTCTCAAACTGACTATTTCTCTAATATTTTAAAAAGCAATATATAAAATATAACGATATAGATTTCTCATAGTATTTGTACTAATTTTTGATAGTTGAAAGCAGAATAGAATCATATAATAAAAATATTTGGCAATCCTGAGACCACCACCGGTGGAAATGCCCTGAAGTTCTATGCTTCGGTTCGTCTCGATATCCGAAAGATTGGCCAGTTGAAAGATGGCGATGAGGTACAGGGAAGCCAGACCCGTGTAAAAGTAGTGAAGAACAAGTTGGCTCCTCCTTTCCGTAAGGCGGAGTTCGACATAATGTATGGCGAGGGAATATCGCGTGAAGGTGAAATCGTGGACCTGGGTGCTGAGCTGAACGTGATCAAAAAGAGCGGATCGTGGTACAGTTACAAGGATTCGAAGTTGGCTCAGGGGCGCGACGCTACCAAAGCGGTTATCAAGGATAACCCGGAGTTGGCGGACGAACTCGAGAAACTGATCTTTGAGGCGTTAAAAGAGAAGAAATAGGCCTGTTCCCAACCCTGTCGCTACAGCGTGAATCCCTTCTGGATAGATTTTTTCACGTTAAATTTTCAAGACCATGGGTAGAAAAATGCAAGGAAGCGGATCCGCAGGTGACGCTGTTTATGGACTTGGAATGATTGGTGCGGCCGTTTGGTACATATCGTCTGCAACAACTCTCTGGATGGGTGTGCTGGGTTTTCTGAAAGCGCTTGTATGGCCAGCTTTTCTGGTATACGAAGCTTTCAAGGCTCTATTGGGCTGATTGCCTGAATCGGTATTGTTTCCCATATGCTGTAGTAAGCAGCGTATGGGATTTTTTCTATATTTGCTGTGAAAAATTATAAATAAGTTCAAATATGTACAAAGAAAGGAGTTTGACAGATCAGGAAATCGACCTGCTGAAAAGCCAGAATTGCGAATGTGACGACTGGACCCTTGTGACGGTAGCACCCGGCTTTAATCCCCATTTTGTTAAGAATACCCGTTTCTCGGGGAAAATCAGGATCGGCTTGCTGGACGAGGAGTTTGAACTGGCCGGTGGATTAAGGAAGCACGCCTGCATCAACAACGCGGTCATCCATAATTGTGAAATCGGTAACAATGTGGTGATTGAAAACATCCAGAACTACATTGCCAACTATGTTATCGGCGACAATTGCTTTATCCAGAATGTGGATGTCATCCTGGTGGACGGCATGACAACTTTCGGAAACGGCACGGAGGTGAATGTTCTGAACGAGTCGGGTGGACGCGAGGTACATATTCACGATAAACTCTCCGCGCATTTTGCCTACGTCTACTCGCTCTACAGACATCGGCCCAACCTGATCAGGCGGATGAGGGCAATGGTCGATTTTTATGCCAGGAAGCATGCATCAGAGATGGGGTATATCGGTGATCATGCCATGATTGTAAACGTGGGATACATCAAGAATGTGAAGATTGGCAGTTACAGCAAGATTACTGGTGCCATGAAGCTGAAGAACGGGAGCATAAACAGCAACGGGCAGGCATCGGTCTATGTCGGCAGAAATGTGATTGCCGAAGATTTCATTATCTCATCCGGTTCCAGGGTGGACGGGGGATCTATCATCTCCCGCTGCTTCATCGGGCAGGCTTGCCACCTCGATCACGGTTATTCCGCCTCCGACTCGCTCTTTTTCAGTAATTGTCAGGGTGAGAACGGTGAAGCTTGTGCCCTTTTTGCCGGACCCTATACGGTAACCCACCACAAATCCACCTTGCTGATTGCCGGCATGTTCTCGTTCATGAATGCCGGATCAGGATCAAATCAAAGCAACCACATGTATAAACTGGGCCCGATCCACCAGGGGATTATTGAACGTGGAGCAAAGACAACAAGCAACTCCTATGTGCTCTGGCCGGCAAAAGTAGGCCCCTTCTCCCTGATTCTGGGCAGACATTATCAACATTCAGACACCTCAAACCTGCCCTTCTCATACCTGGTGGAAAATAACAACGCTACTCACCTCGCCCCGGCCATAAACCTGAGGAGCGTGGGTACAATCCGTGATGCCAAGAAGTGGCCTGAACGGGACAAAAGGCGGGACCCCAACAAGCTCGATTACATCAATTTCAACCTGTTGAGCCCTTACACCATTCAGAAAGTATTTGCCGGAGTGGAAATCTTGAAAAACCTGCAGGCTACGGCTGGTGAAACCTCAGAGATCTACACCTATCAGAGCTGTATCATAAAGAACGCAGCCCTGAGGAGGGGATTAGAGCTATATGAGATCGTGATTCACAAGTTCCTCGGAAACTCCATCATAAAAAGGTTGGAAAAAACAGGATTTACTTCAAATGTGGAGATCCGGGAACGGTTGAAACCCGATACGCCGATAGGTACGGGCGAGTGGGTGGATATCTCAGGACTGATTGCACCCAAATCGGAGATCGACAAGCTGCTCTGCCGGATCGAGAACGGGGAGATTACCCGGCTTAAGGAGATCAATAAAGTTTTCAAGGAGCTTCACGAACAGTATTATACCCTTGAATGGACTTGGGCATGGGAGAAGATTCAGGAGTTCTACAATGTGACTCCCGAATCGATTACTGCCGGAGAGATTATCGAGATTGTGGAGAAATGGAAGGCAGCCGTGGTGAAGCTGGATGAGATGATCTACAATGACGCTAAAAAAGAGTTTTCATTATCGTTTAAAACCGGATTCGGTTCAGATGGCGATATACAGGATCAGGCGATGGACTTTGAATATGTGCGCGGAGCATTCGACAAGAACCCGTTCGTGGTGGCAACCTTGAGACATATTGAGGATAAAAAGGCATTGGGAAACGAGCTTATTGAAAGGATCAGGAATGTAAAATAATGGCTCTCCTGTTGTTTTGTCTCGTTTTATTAAAAGGCATTTTCCAATCAAATCTATTTTTTTTATTTGTATAAATGAACAAAACAATAGATGTGGGTGTTTTTTATGCAGAATTAGTTATAATGATTATCCGCAATAGTTCCTATTATAAATTCTTGATTTGAAATCGGGCGTGTAAGTGATGGCAGCTACCAGAAGCCCGTCAAACTGCTTCTCACCGAAATAACGCCTGCTGAACTTGTAACAGAACTGATTTAGATAATATTGTAAGTATTCGGGTTTCATTTTGTAATATACGCCCAATAATTGTCGCTTGGCATTACTTATTGCCGTATGGACCCAGGGCAGGACACTGGGGAGCTCCTTGGGTGGGATGACAGATGCCGTATGCGAATGGACATGTTCTTTTAATTGTGTATAGGAAGTCGAATCATCGGTGGTTAAATCCGCCGTGTTCTCGATGTGTTCTTTGACATTCTTTGTGATTGTATCGGACTTCAAATCGTTGATTACTTTCATTTTCAGGTATCTGACCTTCTTTGGTTTTTTGCCTGCTTTTGGGCTTTCAACTGTTTTGCTTTCAGCCATTACCAATACTTTGGTTTTTTTCTGACTGCCGTGGCCGCGTTTCAACGGTTTATCCTTGTCTTCAAGGGATATTTCCGTGGAAAAGAAGGCATCGTCCAGCTCGATGGCACCTTCAAGAGTGTACTTCCCATATCGGCTGATAGCGCTTGTGTCCTAATTGGCGTTGCAGTTCAGCCGTAGAGAAGGAACCTTTGGTGGCTGTGAGCAGGTGCATGGCGACGAACCAGTAACGGTAAGGCAGGTTGGAGTGTTGCATGACAGTGCCTGAACGCAAGGTTTGGCGGGCATGACAACGCTTGCATTCGTAGGCTTGTTTGTTTTGAAGCCAGTAATGTTCTTTACAATTACAATGACGACAAGTTATACCCATTTGGTCTCTTAGTTCTTTGAATTTTTTCCGACAGGACTCCTCATCGGGGTAATTTATGGCAAAATCCAGGATATTCATAGCTCGAATTATTTTATTGTTGTTGATGTAAATATAATGAATATCAATTAATTGTGCAAACATTTTTTGAAACTTATTTATAACTTTTTCCCGCTAAATTCTTTAGGAAGAACTGCGGATAATCATTTAAAAATAAATCTTAAAATTTATAAGATGAAAAACAGGAAAATTTTATCAGCACACTTAATTGGACTAATAATCAGTCTTATATTTCTAAGTGGATGTGATAATCAAAAAGTAAAACTTGTATCACTTAAAGTTGAAATGCAGGAAAATCCAATTGGAATTGGAACTCCCAATCCCAGATTTTCTTGGCAAATAACTTCCGTAAAACCTGATTTACAACAAAAATCCTATCAGATACAGGTTGCACTTTCTGAGGAAAATTTAAAAAACGAAGAAAACCTAATCTGGGATTCAGGAATTATTGAAGATGATAAATCAGTATTAATACCATTTAAGGGAGAAGAGTTAAAGTCTGGTTTAAAATATTACTGGCGTTTAAGAGTATCCACTAACCAGGGTGATACAGACTGGAGTAAGATAAACACCTGGTCAATGGCATTATTAAATGAATCCGACTGGAAAGCAAAATGGATAGGAGAAGACAGTATGTCTAACCCAGGTGAAACTGATAAGGGAAATACACGTCTTGCTGCACGATACCTTAGAAAGCCCTTCACATTAAAAAATAACATTGAAAGAGCTGTACTTTATATTTCAGGACAAGGAGTATATGAAGCTTACATAAATGGAGAAAAAATATCAGAAGATGTACTTTCACCAACTGTTTCATGGTATCCTGATAGAGTCTATTATAACGTATATGATGTAACCCCACTTTTAAAACGTAATGATAACATTTTAGGTGTGATCTTAGGCAATGGAAGATATTTCGGTATGAGAGAGGTATGGAATCAGTTATTTGGACTACCACGTCTTTTAGCTCAGCTGGAGGTTGAATATTCCGACGGATCCACTGATACCATAATATCTGATGAAACATGGAGAGTTACATCCAAGGGTCCGATTGTAGCAAATAATGAATTTGATGGAGAAGAATATGATGCTCGCCTGGAGATCGTAAACTGGAACCTTGCGAACTTTAATGATTCTGGATGGAAAAATGCAGATATTATGGAAGCACCTGGCGGTATAATAACAGCTCAGCCAAATCCTAATATAAGGGTACAGGACGAACTCACTCCAATAAAAATAACAGAGTTGGGTGAAGGAAAACTTATCCTAGACATGGGTCAAAATATGGTAGGATGGCTGAAAATTAATTCTTTAACAGGAAAGAAAGATCAGCCAATAAAATTCAGATTTGCAGAAACTCTTAAAGATGATGGTAATCTATATATTGATAACCTCAGAGGAGCAAAAGCAACTGATATTTATATTCCTGCAGAAGACGGTAACTTCAGCTGGGAACCAAAGTTTGTATACCATGGTTTCAGGTTTGTAGAGATATCAGGGCTTGATTATCAGCCAGAATTAACTGATTTCACGGGCAAAGTTGTCTATGATATGATGGAAACTACTGGAAAATTTGAAACTAACAATGAAGTTATCAATCAGGTATTCAAGAATGCATATTGGGGTATAAGGGGAAATTACAGAGGTATGCCAACAGATTGTCCACAGCGCGACGAACGTGTTGGATGGCTTGGTGATAGAACAACCGGCAGTTTTGGTGAGGCTTTTATTTTTGATAATGCCCTGCTTTACAGTAAATGGCTTCAAGATATAGAGGATTCACAGAGTCCGGAGGGAAGTATATCTGTAGTATCACCTAAATACTGGACTATATATCATGACGATGTTACCTGGCCAGCAGCATATTTTTATAGCGCTAAAATGTTATGGAAGCAGTTTGGTGATACGGAACCCATCTTCAAACATTATAATTCTATGAAGCGATACCTTGAAAGAATACAGGAGGTATCTATGAAAGATTATATAATAACGAAAGATGCATACGGTGATTGGTGTATGCCTCCCGAGTCACAGGAGCTTATCCATTCGAAGGATCCAACCAGAAGAACAGCCGGTCCTGTTTTAAGCACAACTGTCTATTACAGTCTCCTGAACATCATGTCTGAATTTGCTGAACTAACCGGAAACAGTCAGGACATACCAGGATACAAAGAGTTGGCTACACAGATTAAGACGGCATATAACAATACCTATTTTAAAGCAGATTCAGCAATGTATGATAATAATACTGTCACTGCCAATATGCTTTCTTTAAGACTAGGACTGGTTCCGGAAGGGAAAGAGATTGATGTATTCAAAAATGTAGTAGAAAAGACAGTAGTAGATTTTGATGGACATGTTAGTACAGGGGTACTTGGTATTCAACACTTAATGCGTGGGTTAACTGAATATGGAAATATCGATCTAGCTTATAAAATTGCAACCAACCGTACTTACCCAAGCTGGGGCTATATGATAGATAACGGGGCAACTACAATATGGGAACTTTGGAATGGAAATACAGCCGATCCGGCTATGAATTCAGCTAACCACGTTATGTTGCTGGGTGATCTGATAATATGGTATTACGAAGATCTTGCAGGCATAAAGAACCATCCGGAAAGTGTGGCATTTAAAAAGCTACTTATGGAACCAAAATTTCCGGAAGGACTTACCCATGTAGATGCATCTTACAATTCAGTTTATGGTGAAATAACAAGCAAATGGAGTAAGGAAAATGGTAGGTTCACATGGAACATAACAATACCGGGCAACACATCTGCAATTGTTAAATTGCCAAAGGAGATGAATGTTATTGCACCTGATCATGATGGTGTTAGAAATGTATCTGACAGCGATCAGGGAATTGAAATTGAATTGGGTTCAGGATCTTATACGATAACTGGAACTATCTAAATTTCAATTTTCATCAGTTACACAACCATGCGAGGCATCCTTAACCAGTTTTGCAAACTTATAAAGGATGCCTCTGCTTACTTTTAGTTCAGGCTTTTTCCATAGAGAACGCCTGCGGGCTATTTCTTCATCCGAAACTTTAAGAGTGATTCTATTATGAATTACATCAATCTCGATTAAATCGTCATCTTCAACCAAACCTATCAATCCACCCTCAAAAGATTCAGGAGTAATATGACCAACAACAAAACCATGGGTACCACCACTGAAGCGACCATCTGTAATCAGTGCAACAGATTTACCCAATCCGGCTCCAATTATTGCAGAAGTTGGCTTCAACATTTCAGGCATACCGGGAGCACCTTTGGGTCCCTCATTCTTTATAACCACAACATCACCAGCTTTTACCCTGCCATTGGAGATTCCGGAAATTAAATCTTTTTCGCCATCAAATACTCGTGCAGGTCCTTCAAAACGTTCACCCTCTTTCCCACTAATTTTTGCAACACTACCCTTCTCAGCCAGATTACCATACAGAATCTGCAAATGACCTTGAGGTTTTAATGGTTTCTCAATAGAAAGAATAATATCCTGAGATTCAAAATCTATATCTCTTACATTTGCAAGATTTTCTGCAATTGTTTTTCCAGTTACCGTCATACAGTCACCATGAAGCATACCTTTAATAAGAAGATATTTCATAACCATTGGCACACCACCAATTTTGTGAAGGTCCTCCATAAGATATTTGCCACTAGGCTTGAAGTCAGCTATCAACGGCACCTTATCACTAAACCTCTGAAAATCATCAATTGTCAGCTTCACATCCACGCTTCTTGCCATGGCTAACAGATGAAGAACAGCATTTGTGCTTCCTCCTAAAGCTATTACAATTGTTATTGCATTCTCAAATGCCTTGCGAGTCATGATATCTCTTGGCTTTATATCATTTTCAAGTAACAGACGTATATATTTACCTGCTTCCAGGCACTCCTGCCTCTTCTCTTTGCTGATTGCGGGGTTACTGCTGCTATATGGCAGACTCATACCCATTGCCTCAATTGCTGCTGCCATAGTGTTGGCTGTATACATACCACCACAAGCGCCAGGTCCCGGGCAGCTTCTTTTAACAATCTCTTTAAAATCATTTTCATCAAGCTTACCTGCAATCTTTTCGCCCAGTGCCTCAAATGCAGATACAATATTTAGGTCTTGTCCTTTATAATGCCCAGGAGCAATAGTACCTCCATAAACCATTATGGCAGGCCTGTTCAATCGTCCCATTGCTATAAGTGAACCCGGCATATTTTTGTCACAACCAGGAACAGCAATCAGGGCATCATAATACTGAGCACCGCAAACAGTTTCTATAGAATCCGCTATCACCTCTCTGCTAACCAGGGAGTAGCGCATTCCATCAGTTCCATTGCTCATACCATCACTTACACCAATAGTATGAAATATAAATCCTGCAAGCTTCTCTTTCCATACACCTTTTTTAATTTCTAAAGCTAAACTATTCAGATGCATGTTGCAGGGATTCCCATCGTATCCCATACTCACTATGCCCACCTGAGCTTTGGTGAGATCCCCTTCTGATAAACCTAAAGCATATAATTGTGCTTGAGCTGCCGGCTGTGTTGGGTCTTGTGTGATAGTTTTAGAATATCTGTTTAGTTCTTTCATATGACTTATTTCATTTGTGCAAGAGGTACTCATCGATAGTAAGATATACCGATTGCATACCTCACTGTTTTTAATCTAAACAGATATAAAGGTCTTTTGTTTTTACTTAAACTCTTTCCACATGATCAATGCACGGGCAATTGCATTTTCAACAATAGGCTGCATTATTTCATAACCTTTTTTATTTGGATGAACACCGTCCCCGGATAACTCTTCGGGCAAACCGTTTCTTTCGTCAGCCATTGCAGAGAAATAGTCACAATAAACAGCACCTTTTTTAGAAGCATACTCCTTAATACGTCTGTTTAACTCAACAATTTTTGGAGCAGGCTCCAGACCCGGGCGCCATGGAAAATCATATGCAGGCAAAACTGAACATAGCACAACTTGTATGCCATGTGCCTGAGCAAGCTCTGTCATTGAATGAATGTTATCCTCAATCATTTCTAATGATGAGGGACCTGTGTTTCCGGCAATATCATTTACCCCTGCTAAAATAACAACTACCTTAGGCCATAAATTTAAAACATCCTGACGGAAACGGAGTAACATCTGTGGCGTTGTTTGCCCGCTGATACCTCTGTTTATATATTGTTTCTCTTCTGCAAAAAATTCCGGAACCTGATTAATCCAACCTTCAGTAATTGAATTGCCCATAAAAACCACTCTGCTATCACATGTACGTGCAGGACCAAGCTTTTCGTTCGCTTCTCTGAATCTGTTCAGATTTGCCCAATCCTGAGCTACACAAAAAAACATACCACAGGTGATAAAAAGCATAGTTAACATTATTTTTCTCATAAATCCTATTTTAATTTAATATGTAGATTGATTATATACTCGAATGTCAAAAATAGTTATTTTATTCCAATTTAAAATCTGTTTCATCGATATAAAATGATAGTATGTCGATTTTGAAACCTAAAAAAACTAAAAACCAATAGTACCATCTACGTTTATTTGTTCTAAAGTTGTAATTTTAGTGACTTTGCGCAAAATTATGAAGAAAAAAAATAAGATTATTGTAATTGCAACCATAGCAGTAATCATACTGAGTATGGCATTTTTTCCAACCATTAAAAGGTTGTTAGCTTCACAAAATGGAAGCAGTGTTAACGGAAATCAGTCGTCACCCGGAGGAGGTTCGGGATTTGCCAGATCAGAGTTAGTAGTAACGGCAACAATACTAAAACCACAGACACTGAATAATTTGTTTCGTATCAGGGGTGTATTATTGCCTGATGAGGAGGTAGATCTTACATTTGAGTCATCCGGTAAAATTACAGATATCTTCTTTGAAGAGGGAAGTTTCGTTCAGGAAGGAACACTTTTAGCCAAGGTTAATGATGCTCCTCTACAGGCAGAACTTAAAAAGCTTGAGTCACAATTACCTTTGGCTGAAGACAGACTATACCGTCAGCAAACACTTTTGGAAAAAGATGCAATCAGCCAGGAAACATATCAGTCTGTTGCTACTCAGCTTGAAACATTGAAAGCGGATATTGAGCTGGTGAAAGCTAGAATCAAACAGACAGAATTACGTGCACCTTTCAGTGGAGTGCTTGGTCTCCGACAAGTTAGCGAAGGAGCCTATGCATCCCCAAACGTTGTAGTATCAAATCTGACAAAAATATCACCCTTAAAAATTGAATTTTCACTTACTGAAAATTTTGTTAACCTCATAAGACCAGGGAGTGAAGTGGCTTTTACAGTAGATAACAGCCTTGAAGTTCACAACGCTACAGTATATGCAGTAGAGTCTCGTCTTGATGTAAACACATTAAGTCTATTTGCACGTGCAAGATATGACAACAGTGAAGGAAAAATAAAGCCTGGTCAATCTGCAAGTATCCAGATAAAACTGGATGAAATAAATGATGCTATCGTTATCCCAAGTATCTCAAGTATAAAAGAGATGGGGCGTGATATAGCATATGTTTACAGAAACGGTGTTGCTCAGGAGGTAGAGGTAATTACAGGAATGAGAACCGCTGCATCGGTAGAAATAGTAAGCGGACTCTCTGTTGGTGATACACTTCTTACTACCGGTGTTATGCAGCTAAGAAGTGGTATGCCTGTTAGAATTGATCAATTTATAGAAAACCACGCAAATTGAGAATATGAACCTATCCGAACTAAGTATAAGACGACCAGTTCTTGCCACTGTAATGGTACTGATAATCATCATATTTGGTATTATCGGCTATACAAGTTTGCCTGTTCGTGAATATCCTAATGTTGATAATCCCATAATAACAGTTCACGTCTCTTATCCGGGTGCTAATGCTGAAGTTATAGAAAATCAGATTACAGAACCATTAGAGCAAAATATTAATGGTATACCAGGAATCAGATCACTTACCAGCCGAAGCAGTCAGGGTAGCTCTCGTATAACTGTTGAGTTTGAATTAAGTGTTGATTTGGAAACAGCAGCCAATGATGTTAGAGACAAGGTTTCAATTGCACAGCGCTATCTTCCGCGTGACACCGATCCTCCTACTGTTTCCAAGGCGGATTCTGATTCTGACCCTATCATGCAGATAACGGTTCAGAGCCCTACCCGATCACTTCTTGAGCTTTCAGAAATTGCTGATCTTACAGTTAAAGAGCGTCTCCAAACGATTTCTAATGTTAGTGCAGTTGAAATATGGGGGGAGTACAGATATGCAATGCGATTATGGCTTGATCCTATAAGAATGGCATCCTATAATATTACACCTATGGATGTTAAAAATGCTCTTGACAGAGAAAATATTGAACTTCCTGCAGGTAGCATTGAAGGTGATCAGATTGAGCAATCGATCCGTACAATGGGGTTAATGTCGACACCTGAAGATTTTAATAATCTTATTCTAAAAGAGGATAATTTTCGTATAGTAAGATTTCGTGATGTTGGATTTGCTGAACTTGATGCGGCAGACCGACAAAATATTCTCCGCAGAAACGGAGTTCCTATGGTTAGTGCAGTTATTATCCCTCAACCAGGTGCAAATCATATTAATATCGCAGATGAGGTTAGAGTTCGCATGGAACAGATGCAGAAAGATCTTCCTGAAGATGTGATCCTTGATGTTGCTTTTGACAATACGAAATTTATCAGAGCATCAATTAGCGAAGTTCAAAATACAGTAATCATTGCTTTTCTTCTTGTTGTATTTATCATCTTCGTTTTCTTAAGAAACCTGAGGGTAACTCTTATTCCTGCTGTAGTTATCCCCATATCACTTATTGGTATTTTCTTTGTTATGTACCTTGCAGGTTTCTCAATCAATGTACTTTCTATGCTTGCCATAGTGCTTGCAGTGGGTCTTGTTGTTGATGATGCTATTGTTGTTACTGAGAATATCTTTCAAAAGGTTGAGAATGGACTGGATCCTATAGAGGCATCTATTGCTGGATCTAAAGAGATATTTTTTGCAGTTGTTTCAACTACCATTACACTTGTTGCTATATTCTTCCCTATTGTATTCCTCGAGGGAATGACTGGCCGTTTATTCCGAGAGTTTAGTATTGTAATATCAGGGGCAGTTATTATATCATCCTTTGTGGCACTTTCATTTGTTCCGATGCTATCATCAAAACTATTGAAGAAAGGTCAGAAAAGGAGTAAATTTTACAATCGAACAGAGGTGTTCTTTATAGGAATGAACAGCTTTTATAGTAAAGCTCTCAACTCATTCCTGAAAAGAAAATGGCTTGCATTACCCTTGATATTAGTTTCAGGAATATTTATTGCAATTTTATGGAGCACATTACCAGAAGAGATGGCACCGCTTGAAGACCGTTCACAGATCATGATACGAAGTAGCGCTCCTGAAGGTGCAACGTATGAATTTATAAGGGATTATACAGATAGAATTTCAGCAATAGCCGACTCAGTGGCTCCGGAAAGAGAGTCAAATATCACTATGACCCGTAGCACCTTTAGTATGGTACGTTTGGTTTTGCCTGATATGGACGAGAGAGAAAGGTCACAGATGGAAATTGCTAATGAAATTACCGAAGCTGTAAGGAATGAAAATGCAGCTCGAGCATTTGTTCAGCAGCAGTCGACCTTCGGAGGAAGACGTGCTGGAATGCCTATACAGTATATTCTTCAGGCCCCTAATATTGAAAAGCTTCAGGAATTTATTCCTCCTTTTCTGGAAAGAATGAATGCGAGTCCATACTTCCGAATGACCGACGTGGATCTTAAATTTACAAAACCTGAAACAAGAATTATTATTGACAGGGATAAAGCAGCTATGCTTGGTGTGAGTACACGTGATATTGGTCAAACCTTGCAATACGCACTTAGTGGTCAGCGTATGGGTTACTTCTATATGAATGGCAAGCAATACCAGATCCTGGGAGAAATCAATCGACAGCAACGAAATACACCTATTGACCTGAGAACTATCTATATTAAAAACAATGTGGGAGAAATGATTCAGATGGACAATCTGGTTAAACTGGAAGAGTCTGTAGCACCTCCCCAGTTATATAGATATAACAGGTTCAACTCGGCTACCATTACAGCTGGATTAGCTCCAGGATATGCTCTGGGAGAAGGGCTTGAAGAGATGGACAGGATAGCAGCTGAAGTACTTGACGACTCGTTCAGAACGGCTCTTGAGGGAGAATCAAGAAACTTTAAAGAGAGTTCATCAAGTTTATTGTTTGCATTTGGCCTTGCCATTTTATTGATTTTCCTTGTTATGGCAGCTCAGTTTGAAAGTTTCAAAGATCCTTTTGTGATAATGTTTACTGTTCCACTTGCACTTTTTGGTGCACTGTTATTTATGTGGATATTCGGGATAACTTTAAATATTTATAGTCAGATAGGGATAATTATGCTTATTGGGTTAGTTGCCAAAAATGGTATATTGATTGTAGAATTTGCAAATCAGCGTCAAAATGCCGGTTTAAATAAAAACCAAGCAATAGTAGAAGCATCAATTCAGCGCCTTAGACCAATACTTATGACTAGTATTTCAACAATTCTTGGATTGCTCCCTCTGGCACTGGCTAGCGGTGAAGGTGCAAACGGCCGAATAGCTATGGGTACTGCGGTTATAGGTGGACTATTAATCTCTACTATGTTAACCCTGTTTCTTATTCCTGCTATGTATATCTATCTTTCAACTGATAGAAAATCTGCAGAGGAGAAGAAAAATGGCAATTCAAAAGCTGTTTCTGAAAACGAACTAACTGAACTCAACTAAGATTTAATCATAGAATAATGATACTTTTTATAAAAGAAAAAAGGACCTGTTTTTTATTGTTATTTATAATTTTTTTCACTGCCTCTGCATATTCACAAACAGAAGAGCGCAGGGTAATTAGCAATGTTATTGATTTGCGGGAATGCCTTAGAATTGGACTTGAAAACAATTTCGACCTTCAGATAGCTCGAAATCAAGAGTTAGTTTCAGAAAATAATGTCACTCTTGGTAATGCAGGATATCTGCCACAGGTGAGTGTCAGCTCAGGATATAATTTGCGCAGCAGCAACACAGATCAGATTCCGGCTGAAGGAGATGAGGTTGTAGAGAATCGAAACTCAAACACACAGACACTTGATGCAGGAATTAATCTTAACTGGTCGTTATTTGAAGGATTCAGAGTACAGACAAACTATAAGAGACTGAAAGAACTTCAGTCGGCCGGCGAACTGTACACCCGTCTTGAGATGGAAAATCTGATAGCAAATTTAACGGCAGAATATTATAATTATGTGCAACAACAAATACGATTGGGAAATCTGCAGTATGCAGTGTCGCTTTCGAAGGAAAGACTTCGGATTGTAGAAGCACGATATCAGGTAGGTTCACTTTCGAGACTCGATCTTCAACAGGCTAAAGTGGATTTTAATGCCGACAGCTCACAGTTGATTCAGCAATATGAAATCCTTAACAGATCTCGTATCAAGCTTAATGAACTTATGGGTGTGGATGTGGAGAGTGAGTTCATTGCTCAGGATACAACAATCATTTTTAACGAATCTCTGGCAAAAGATGAGTTGTTTGACAGAACAATGGCTCAGAATACTTTCTTACAGATTAGCGAAAGTAATCTTACATTAAGCGAACTTGAATTAAGAAACCTGAGAAGCAGAAACTACCCTTACCTCAGGTTGAATGCCGGCTATGGATTCACACACTATAACTATAACAGTGGTAATCTTGAAAGACAACGAAACTGGGGTCCAAATGTTGGTTTAACTTTGGGATACACTCTGTTTGATGGTTTTAACAGAAAAAGAGAGCAAAAGAATCAGCAAATTATAATCAGGAACAGAGAGCTAGAAGTTGAAAGAGACAAGCTGGTTATTGAAAGCGATTTCGCGAACATGTGGATGGCTTATCAAAATAATATTGAACTTACTAATCTGGAGATAGAGAGTCTGGAAAATGCTACTATAAATTATGAGATTGCAATGGAGAGATATCGGATTGGTGATCTTTCGGGTCTTGAACTGCGTGAAGCTCAGAATAGTTTATTAGAAGCAGAGCAACGACTGCTTACTGCTCAGTACAACACTAAGCTTTATGAGATTTCTCTTATGCAGATAAGTGGAAGTATAACTACCTTTTTACAATAACTAACTCTCATAATATTCTTGCTTAGGTCTTACCTTGCTCTTATGACCCCCTTTTATAGGAGGTCAATATAATACTATTATGTAATTTTTCACAAATTGTTGATATACCTTTATTATATTGAGGTGGACAAGCCATACTTATCACCGAAAAAGTATACCATTTAGCGTCATTCCACACCAAATAGCGACAAACTATACCAATTCAACACCAAATCCGGACAAATCGACCGATTTTTTTTATATCCATTGCAAACTTGGATATTTGCCCATACTTTAAATAACTTAAATTAAATATCGAAATATGGGTATATTACAAAAAGGTATTAATGGTGGTATTTCCGGCAAGGTAGGAAATATAGTAGGAGCAAAATGGAGAGATATTTACTACGTAAGAAGTTTACCTTCAAAAGTAAATGATCCAAGAACTAAAGCTCAGTTAAAACAGAGAAGCAAATTTTCAACAGCTATTCAGTTTCTTAAAACTATAACACCTTTTATTAGGGTAGGTTTTCAAGAATATTCAACTGGTAAGTCTACTGCTTTTAACGCGGCAACCTCATATCATATTAAAAATGCAATAATAGAGGTGGACGCGGAAATAAAGTTAGATTACTCAAAAGTACTGGTATCACGGGGTTCGCTATATACTGCACCCGGAATAAAAGTAACAAAAGTTAATGGTCAGATGCATTTTACTTGGGATGCAACATTAAAAGAGAATGCACGTCCAAGCGATATGGTTATGATTGTTGTATATAACTCCACTAAGAAAGAGGCAATCTATACTCTTTGTGCAGGATTAAGAATTAATGGAGTTGCACAGTTGCAGTTACCATCAACATGGAAAGAGGATATTATTTATCCATATTTATCATTCAGATCTGATGATGGAGAAATAGTTTCAGACAGTGTTCTTGCAAAAGCCTTTAACTAATTTTTTTATAAGAAACTTTATTGAAATGAAAGGGAAGGAACTATATTTTCCCTTTCATTATATTCAAAAATTAAACTTGTATCCCACTGATTTTAATCATATTAGTCCTGCTTAGACCAAACCGTCTCATATTTAAAAGTTTTTCTAGCCATAATGGTTAGAGTAATTCCTCGAGCTGCAAGATAAACTATAAATGAAAACCAGAGTGCATTATTGGCCCATGTTGGGGTGAGTAAAAAATAGGAAGTAAAAAATATAATTGATGAAATTATCATCGCATTGCGCATCTCGGATGATGCTGTAGCACCAATAAATATTCCATCCCACAGAAAAGCTGCAAAACCTGCAAATGGAATCATTAATGTCCAGAACATATAACTTTTGGTTTCTGCAATAATAAATGTATCGTTAGTCAGCAATCTCAATATTAAATCAGGGAAAAGCGTATAGATTGTCATTGCTAAAACAGATACCATCAATCCCCAAAAAAATATTCTTTTTATCATATATCTAAGCATTGATCGGTTCTTTGCCCCAATATACCTTCCGGTGAGAGCTTCACCAGCATAAGCAAACCCATCCATAAAATAGGAGAAGAGCATAAAAAACTGCATTAGCAATGCATTTATTGCAAGGATTGTATCACCCATACCAGAGGATGCAAAGGTAAAGAAGGTGGTTACAAGCGTAAGAAGAAAGGTGCGTACAAATATATCACCATTCACCCTGAAATACTCTCTGATTACTTGTCTTTTCCATATTTTATCTTTTTGGATATATTTTCTTAGCCTGCCATAGTATTTATGCCATAGAATAGCTGCGACTATTAATGATATGATTTGAGAGAGAGTTGTACCTAAAGCTATACCTTCGATACTCATTCCCAACCCGAACACAAAACATACACTTAGTACAATATTAAGAATATTGTTGAGTATTGCAATTACCATAGGGATACGTGCATTTTGCATTCCAATAAACCAGCCTTTAAATGCATACATACCCAAAACAGCAGGTGCTCCCCATATAACAATTCTGAAATATGTTTTAACATGGTTAACAGACTCAGGCCCGGACTTTATAAATTTAAATGCTAACTCTCCTATAGGATATTGCATTAGAATAATGATGAATCCAATTCCAAGACCTATTGCAAGCGATCTGATAAAAACACTCATAGCCTCACTAAAATCTCTGGCTCCATATGCTTGAGATGCAAATCCACTGGAGCTCATCCGAAGAAAACCAAAATTCCAGTAGATCATATTAAATATATTAGCACCAAGTGCAATAGCGCCTATATATACTGCAGAACCAAGACGTCCTGCAACAGCAATATCAATCATCCCCAGAAGAGGAACTGTAATATTTGTAATAATATTAGGGAGTGCGAGTCTGAATATTTTCTTGTCCATAACGTTAATAATTACAAATAATATGCCAAATTTAATTTCATTTTTTTTCTCTACTCTAATAATAATTTATACCTTTGGGATTATTCATAATCATTGTAAAACAAACAATCATGAAAAAATTTTTTACTTTAATTCTGTTATTTTGTTTTTCAATTGCGTTTACAAATGTCACGGCACAAAACAGTAAACCAGTAGTTGGAGAATGGAAATATAAAGTTGCCCAAGCTCCGTATGGTTATGATACCGGTGTAATTTCACTTAAAGAAGTTGAGAAAAAACTGACTGGTGAAATAATATTTGATTCAGGCTACAAAGTGAAACTTCAAAGTGTTGATTTTAAAAATGACACACTGAGAGTTGGTGTTTATGTTGATTCTGAGTATGTGAATATTCTTTCGCGAGTAAAAGGTAAAAAACTGGAAGGAACTGTTGATTCATCTATGGGTAAAATGGATTTAACAGCCGAGAAATTAGAAAAGAAATAATAGAAAAGGTAGATACAAACTACATTAATATAACATATGGACAAAATTCAGGAACTCACCTCTAAGCTTTATTCCGAAGGTGTGGAAAAAGGTAAAGAGGAGGCTAGTAAAATTATTGCTGAAGCTAAGGCTCAGAAAAAACAGATTTTGGAAGAGGCAGAGGCTCAATCCAGGCAAATTCTGAATGCTGCCAGGAAAGAGGTTGCAGAGTTAAGAAGTCATACCGAGGCTGAACTTAAACTATATGCTTCACAATCATCTGAAGCATTAAAAACTGAAATAACAAATCTAATAACAGGTAAACTGGCAGAATCTAACGTTAATGCTGCAACAGAAGACAAGCTGTTTATGCAAAAGCTGATTGTTGAACTTGTTCAGAACTGGGCTCGTGAGGAGAAACTGACAATTGGAACAGAAAATGCGGAAGAACTCCAATCATACATCACTGCCAACGCAAAAAACCTTCTGGATAAAGGTATCAAGATTGAAACTGTAAATGGTATAAAAACAGGTTTCACAATTTCACCCGAAGATGGTTCTTATAAAGTGAAGTTTGGTGAGGATGAATTTATAGAATACTTTAAAGAGTTCCTGCGCCCACAGATACAAAAGCTTTTATTCTAAGAATTGTATTTTAATTCTTATCCAATAATACTATTTTCGAACCTTTATTGAATCAGATTATTATTTAATATAGCATGCTTTTTAAAAACCAATATTACTATTTTATAGCAGGCTTGCCCGACTTTACTTTCGACAGTATGAAGCTCCCTTTTACTGTTGAGGAGTTTGTAGATATGTTGGAAGAAGAACTTAAACCTGCAGACCTCAGGCTAATAAGAAAATATTTCCTAAAGCATGACAACTATAATCTGCTTCATTTACTGGAAAATAAGGATGCTGTAATAAACCTTGCAGGTAATCTTCCGAGAGAAGTTCTTTTAGAAGTTATCTCAAAAGTAAAGGAGGATATTCCTGTTAAAGAAAAAGGTGTCCCTCCCTATTTTGAAGATTTTATAAGACGATGGTTAAGTGAGGAAAGCCATCAGGAAGGGGCAAGAGTTTGGGAAGACCTGCTTAGCTCGTTATACATGGATTATGGTATAGAGGTAAAAAACAGTCTTATGTCGGGTTGGTTTGAACTTAACCTTAATATCGGCAATATTATGACTGCAATTTTTGCACGAAAATATGATCTTATGGTTGCAAAATATATTGTTGGTCACAACACAATCGCAAAACTAATACGAGAAAATTCAAACGCAAGAGATTTTGGTATTAGTCAGGAACTTGACTACTTCGACATTTTACAGCGTATTTCAGAGGAGTCTGATATTTATGACAGAGAGAGAAAAATTGATAAGTTTAAATGGGACTGGCTGGAAGAGAATACAGTGTTTGATTACTTCAATATTGAATATATTTTCGCTTATTTATGTAAACTACAAATACTGGAACGTTGGGTAAAACTTAATGCAGAAGAGGGTGAAAAAGTATTTAGGGATCTTATTAACAGCCTAAAAAACGAAACTAAGTTGCCTGACAATTTTTAAAAATAAAAAAGAGTAAATTATCATATATGTTAACAAAAGGAACTGTTAAAGGGATTATCTCCAACCTAGTAATTGTAGAGGTGGAAGGTCCTGTTACTCAGAATGAGATAGCCTACATTGATCATGAAGGTACAAGATTAATGGCCGAGGTTATAAAGATAGTTGGGAAAAATGCCTCAGTTCAGGTATTCGAGAGCACAAGAGGACTTAAAGTTGGTTCTAAAGTAGAATTTCAAGGCCATATGCTTGAAGTTGTACTTGGTCCGGGCCTTCTCCAACGAAATCTTGACGGATTGGAAAATGACCTGGACAAGATGGATGGTGTTTTTCTTAAAAGAGGTGAATATACCTTCCCTCTTGATGAGGAAAAACTGTGGCACTTTAAACCTATTGCTAAGGAGGGTGACAAGGTTAGAGCCGGTTCATGGCTGGGTGAAGTTGACGAAAACTATCAGCCACATAAAATTATGGTACCTTTTAGTATGAAAGGAGAATACCGTATAGTAAGAATTATTGGAGAGGGAGATTACAATATATATGAAAAAATTGCGGTAGTTGAGGACAATGAAGGCAATGTGACCGAACTGAATATGATACAACGGTGGCCGGTTAAGGTTCCTATTACTGAATATAGCGAGAAGCCACGACCATATAAATTACTCGAAACAGGCGTTCGTTCAATAGATACTCTGAACCCTATTGTAGAGGGTGGAACTGGATTTATTCCGGGTGCATTTGGTACCGGGAAAACTGTTTTGCAGCACTCAATCTCAAAGCAGGCTGAAGCGGATATTGTTATTATTGCTGCTTGTGGGGAAAGAGCAAATGAGGTAGTTGAGATTTTTACTGAGTTCCCCGAATTGGTGGATCCTCATACCGGGCGCAAACTAATGGAAAGAACTATTATTGTAGCTAATACATCAAATATGCCTGTTGCTGCTCGTGAGGCTTCGGTTTATACGGCTATGACTATTGGAGAGTATTACAGATCGATGGGTTTGAAGGTATTGTTGATGGCCGACTCTACTTCTCGCTGGGCTCAGGCTTTGCGTGAAATGAGTAACAGACTTGAAGAGCTGCCAGGACCTGATGCATTCCCAATGGACTTATCTGTAGTTATATCCAACTTTTACGGTCGGGCAGGTCATGTTATTTTAAATAATGGTAAGGAGGGTTCGATTACATTTATTGGAACTGTATCTCCTGCTGGAGGTAACTTAAAGGAGCCTGTGACAGAAAACACAAAGAAAGTTGCTCGTTGTTTTTATGCTCTTGAACAGGATAGAGCCGATAAGAAACGTTATCCCGCAATAAATCCTATAGATTCTTATTCTAAATATTTTGAATATCCTGAGTTCCAAGACTATATATCTTCAGAGGTTTCAAGCGACTGGGTTGAAAAAGTTTCTGAAATAAAAACCCGACTATTACGAGGAAAAGAGATTGCTGAGCAGATAAATATTTTGGGTGACGATGGTGTGCCTGTAGAATATCATATTACCTTCTGGAAATCTGAATTTATAGATTATATCATTTTACAACAGGATGCATTTGACGATATTGATGCTGTTACATCTATTGAGCGGCAAAAAAACATTCTTGATCTTGTAACTGAGGTTTGCCGTACAAAATTTGAATTTGAAAAATTTACAGAAGTGGCAGACTTTTTTAAAGAATTGATCAATATCGGAAAACAGATGAACTACTCTGAGTTTGAATCTGATTCTTTTTATGGTTATGTTAATCAATTGAAGGAGAAGATTTCCAATTATCAACTTTCAGATATAACCGTAAAGTAGTTTTTCTATTTTTTTCAGTAAACAGGATAAAGGAAAATAAATGAATTATGGCAAAAGCATTTCAGAAAATATATACAAAAATTACACAAATTACAAAGGCAACCTGTACTGTAAAAGCAACTGGCGTTGGTTATGATGAACTTGCTACGGTTGAGGGAAAACTGGCTCAGGTGGTTAAAATAATTGATGATGAAGTTACTCTGCAGATTTTTGAAGGTACAGAAGGAATTCCTACAAATGCAGAGGTTATTTTCATGGGGAAAGCACCCTCATTGAAGGTAAGTGATCAGCTGGCAGGCCGTTTCTTTAATGCTTACGGTGAACCTATTGATGGAGGTCCTGAACCTGAAGGTGAGGAAAGAGCGATTGGCGGACCGTCAGTTAACCCTGTAAGAAGGAAACAGCCATCGGAACTTATTGCTACTGGGATTGCGGGAATCGACCTGAATAACACATTGGTGTCTGGACAAAAAATTCCATTTTTTGCCGATCCTGACCAACCTTTTAATCAGGTTATGGCAACAGTGGCTTTAAGAGCTGAGACAGATAAAATTATATTAGGAGGTATGGGTATGACTAATGATGATTACCTATACTTTAAAAATGTATTTAGCAGTGCCGGTGCGTTGGATCGAATCATATCATTCATGAATACAACTGAAGATCCTGCGGTTGAACGCTTGCTAGTGCCAGATATGGCTTTGACAGCAGCTGAATATTTTGCGGTTGACAAAAATGAGAAGGTGCTTGTGCTTTTAACTGATATGACTTCATATGCTGATGCGCTATCTATCGTATCGAACCGTATGGATCAAATACCTTCAAAAGACTCAATGCCGGGTTCTTTATATTCAGATCTTGCAAAGATATATGAGAAAGCGGCTCAATTCCCATCTGGTGGTTCAATAACTATTGTAGCAGTAACCACTTTATCAGGAGGTGATATAACACATGCTGTGCCTGACAACACGGGGTATATTACAGAAGGACAGTTATTCTTACGTCAAGATAGTGATGTTGGTAAGGTGGTTATAGATCCATTCCGCTCACTATCAAGGTTGAAACAGAATGTTCAGGGTAAGAAAACACGTGATGACCATCCTCAGGTAATGAATGCTGCGGTTAGACTCTATGCAGATGCTGCAAATGCTAAAACAAAACTGGAAAATGGTTTTGATTTGACAGATTATGATTTAAGGACTTTATCATTTGCGAAAGACTACTCAAGAGAACTGCTTGCAATAGATGTGAATCTGAACACAGTTGAAATGTTAGATAAGATATGGGAACTGCTTTCTAAACACTTCAGACCTGCAGAGGTAAATATGAAACAGGAATTAGTAGATAGGTACTGGAAAAAATAATGGCTATTAAATTTCAATATAATAAAACTTCACGTCAGCAGTTGGAGAAACAGCTGAACATTCGTGAACGCGCTTTACCCACGTTACAAAACAAGGAGACAGCACTAAGAATGGAAGTTAAGAGGGCCAAGGATGAATTAGTAAAACTTGATAAGGAACTGGAAGATAAAGTAAAATCTTATGATAAAATGATGGGTATGTGGATGGAGTTTGACTCTACCCTGATTAGTGTTAAAGATGTAAATCTTTCCAAGAAAAAGATTGCTGGTGTAGAAATTCCGATTCTTGAAAGTGTTGATTTTGATATCAAGCCATTTAGCTTGTTTAATAGGCCAAAATGGTTTTTAGATGGAGTCAAAACTGTTCAATCTTTAGCTGAAATTGGTATACGTCGCGATTTTCATGCAATAAGGATAAATAGTCTTGAGTATGCCCGTAAGAAGACTACACAAAAAGTCAATCTTTTCGAGAAAGTTCAGATTCCGGGATACCGGGAAGCAATACTGAAAATTAAGCGTTATTTGGAAGATGAGGAGAACCTGTCCAAATCATCTCAGAAAATAATGCGCTCTCATCAGGAGAAAAGAAAAGAGAAAGGAGATGTCGAATGGTAGCAACAATGAAGAAATATCTGTTTTTGACATACCATAAGGATTACAGTCAATTCCTGAATGACCTTCGTAACCTTGGTATGATTCATGTTGTGGAACAGGACAAAAGTGAGTTAAATGAAGATAAGATATTTGAATTTATTTCAGAGAAGAAACAGCTGGAGGAAGCTAAGAAAATACTTAGCAGAGTAAGAGGAAAAAAAACTGAAAGAGAATTCAATGAAGCAGATGAAAAATTAGGTAGAGAGATCCCCTCAATAGTTGAGAAGATATTGAGTGAGAAGTCGTCGCTAAAGCAACAACTGATGGTTTCTACAAAAGAGAGGGACATCTTGAAACCATGGGGTAATTTTAGTCCTGAACAGATAAAACTATTAAAAAGTGAAGGATACCATATAAACTTTTTTATCGTTCCTAACAATCAATTTAAAGATGAATGGCACGAACTATATGATATCTTTATTGTAAAGACAGAATCTTCACGTACTTACTTTCTTACATTAAGCAAGCATGAAAATATGGCAGAACTTTTAGGTCTGGAACCAGAAAAGCTGCCTGATATATCACTTGAAGAAATTAATAATTTAATCATATCTATAAATAATAAGATTTCACAACAGGATGAAGAACTGGTAATATTATCTGATAATATACCTTCACTTGATGCTGCTATAAACAGACTTGAATCTGAAATTCAGTTTTACAAGGTTGATATAAGTGGTACTCCGGTTGCTGATGACAAAATAATCTTATTACAGGGATGGGCACCGGAAGAAAATGATTCGGAGATTTCGAATTATCTGTATTCTAAAAGTGTTTATTTTGAAAAATCTGATCCTGTTCCAGAGGATAATGTACCAATCAAATTTAAGAATAAAAAGTTTTTCAAGCTTTTTGAGCCTATAGCTGAATTATATGAACTGCCAAGCTATAATGAGATTGATCTGACACCATATTTTGCACCTTTCTACATGATATTTTTTGGTCTTGCACTTGGAGATATTGGATATGGTGCATTTTTGCTGGTACTTGCAACTCTGGTTAAGTTGGTAAAGAAAGATTCTATTGCCAAATCACTTAGAGGAACAATGACACTGGTGCAATTTTTAGGTGCCTCAACTATGGTGTGTGGACTACTTCAGGGAGGTTTTTTCGGTATCAGCATTTATGAAATTAACAACTCTGCAGTTCAGAATCTGAAGAATTTGATCTATTTCGACAACTCACAAATGTTTATGTTGTCATTAGTATTAGGGGTAATCCAGATTATGTTTGGGAAGTTTATAATGATATTTAATCGGATTAAGCAGTTCGGATTTGTTTATGGACTTTCATCTATTGGATGGTTCTTGTTTTTACTGAGCTTTATCGTTTCGTTCTTAATACCATCAGTAATGCCAATGATGGGAATTGCTCATAAAATTGTGATGATTCTTTCCGGAATTTTAATTGTATTTTTTAATTCTCCAGGAAAAAATCCACTTGTAAATATTGGCACCTCTTTGTGGGATACTTATAACATGGCCACAGGATTGTTAGGAGACGTATTATCATATGTCAGATTGTTTGCACTTGGATTATCAGGAGGAATTTTGGCAAGCGTTTTTTCTAGCTTAGCTACAGGAATGAGTCCTGACAATGCAATAATTGGTCCAATTGTAACGATTCTGATATTTGTTATTGGTCATGCAATTAATATTTTCATGAATGCGTTGGGTGCTTTTGTTCATCCGTTGAGACTAACTTTCGTGGAATTTTATAAAAACTCAGATTTTTCAGGTGGAGGTGTAAAATATAGTCCTTTCAGAAATAAATAAAGAAATAAAAATAAATAAACAATTAAAAAGCAACTAAATGGAAACAAATTTAATAATTGCCTATACAGGAATTGCAATTATGTTAGCACTTGCAGGTATCGGAAGTGCATATGGGGTAACAATAGTGGGTAATGCAGCTATCGGAGCAGCAAAAAAAGTAGATGGAAAATTCGGTAACTTTTTAGTATTAACCGCATTACCGGGTACACAGGGATTATATGGTTTTGCCGGATACTTTATGTTTCAGAGTATTTTTAATATACTTACACCTGAAATTACAGCTATTCAGGCTTGGGCTACTCTGGCATCTGGACTCGCTCTTGGATTTGTAGGATTACTTTCTGCAATACGTCAGGGGCAAGTTTGTGCAAATGGTGTAGTTTCAATTGGTCAAGGTCATGATGCATTCGGAAACACTCTGATTCTGGCTGTATTCCCTGAACTTTATGCTATTGTAGCACTTGCTGCAGCATTCCTTATGGGAACAGCAGTTGCCTTATAAAATTATATTAATTGTTGCCGGTCGATTCCTATATCTTTCATAGATGCAGGGTCATCGACCGGTTCAATATGTGTAATAACAGTGACTGGCTCGTCAAACATTTTCACTATTGTTTCTTCTAACTCATCGGCGTAATCATGTCCCTGTTTTACTGTCCATTTTCCCGGCACTAATAGATGTAATGTAATAAACTTTCTTTGTCCAGCTGCCCTGGTAAGCAAAGAGTGATATTCTATTTGTTCAGATTTAAGCGAATCTAGATAGTTAGTTACTTTCTCCATATCTTCAGCCGGAATAGTGACATCCATAAGTCCACTGGCAGAGCGACTTATGAGTTTGTATCCTGTAAGAATAATATTAATGGCAACTATGATTGCTATTATCGGGTCAATAATAAGCCAATCTGTAAACTTAACAACTATAATTCCTACAATAACACCAACAGAAGTCCAAACATCAGTCATTAAATGTCTTCCGTCTGCTTCAAGTACTAAGGATTTCTTCGATTTACCATTTCTTATCAATATTTGTCCCACAACCAAATTCACTAAAGAGGCCATAAGGGAAAACAGCAAACCTGCATTAATATTTTCCAGTGGTGTTGGTTTTACAATACGAGGTATTGCTGACCATATTATACTAAAAGCGGCAACAAGGATTAACGCTCCTTCCATAGCACTTGAGAAATATTCAGCTTTACTATGACCATACATATGTCTTTCATCTGCAGGCTGTTGAGACAATTTCAGCATTATCAGAGCAAAGATTGCTGCAAAAAGGTTTACAAAGGACTCAAGTGCATCAGAAAGGAAACCCATTGAACCGGTTATGTAATATGTATAGAATTTAAGCAGAATAGTGACTATGGCTGCAGCAATAGACAGATAAATATAGTTTTGTAATGAACTTTGACTCTTTTTAGCCATAGTTGTGGGCTTTATAAATATTTCTTTTTGAAACACAAAATTAAACAATTCATACCATTTTCCTTTTGAATATTCACTAATATCTGGAATAGGTTTGTAAAACGTATTAAATCAATATATTAAATCTATGAAATGCATAATATAACAAGGTAATAGTATAAAGCTCATTATTTTCTGAAATAATCCTTTTTCATTATCTTTGTGTTGATATAAAAGAATGTAGTAAATTTCATCAATCTGAATTAATCATAAAAACTTTAAATTGATGAGAATAAAACCAAATCATTGTAGAACAATATGTTTGAAAATTTAAGTGACAGATTAGAAAGGTCGTTTAAGATATTAAAAGGGCAAGGAAAAATAACAGAAATAAACGTTGCTGAAACGCTAAAAGATGTTCGCCGTGCCCTGCTTGACGCTGACGTTAATTATAAAACTGCTAAGGAATTTACCGAAAAGGTTAAGGAGAAAGCTTTAGGTCAAGATGTCCTAAATGCAGTTAAACCTGAACAGATGATGGTGAAAATTGTGCATGATGAGCTAGCAATACTCATGGGTGGCACAGCTTCAGACATCAATATTAAAGGTAACCCTGCAGTCATCCTTATGTCTGGTTTACAAGGATCAGGTAAAACTACTTTCTCCGGTAAACTTGCAAATATGCTGAAAAGCAAGAGAGGAAAGAGTCCTCTACTTGTTGCCGGTGACGTATACCGTCCTGCTGCTATTGAGCAGTTGAAAGTACTGGGAGAACAAATTGGTGTACCGGTATATTCAGAAGAGGATAATAAGAATCCTGTCAAAATAGCTAAAAATGCTATACAATATGCGCGCCAGTATGGACGTGATCTTGTTATTATAGACACTGCAGGTCGCTTGGCAATTGACCAACAGATGATGGATGAAATTGAATCTATCAAGAATGCAATTAATCCGCAGGAAATTTTATTTGTGGTGGATGCAATGACTGGTCAGGATGCTGTAAATACTGCAAAAGAGTTTAATGATAGACTTAATTTCAACGGTGTTGTACTAACAAAATTAGATGGTGACACTCGAGGTGGTGCTGCCCTTTCTATACGTTCAGTAGTTGATAAGCCAATAAAATTTGTAGGAACAGGAGAAAAGCTTGATGCAATAGATGTATTCCATCCTGAACGTATGGCTGATCGTATCCTTGGTATGGGAGACGTAGTGACTCTTGTAGAGAAAGCTCAGGAACAATACGATGAAGAGGAAGCCAGACGTCTGCAGAAAAAGATAGCAAAGAACCAGTTTGACTTTAATGACTTCATAAATCAGATTCAGCAGATTAAAAAGATGGGTAACCTGAAAGACCTGGCATCAATGATACCCGGTGTTGGTAAACAGATTAAAGATCTTGATTTTGATGATGATGCTTTTAAAGGTATCGAAGCAATTATTCGATCTATGACACCAGAAGAGCGTACTAATCCGGAAATACTTAACGGATCGCGCCGTGCCCGTATTGCTAAAGGAAGTGGAACAGATGTACAGGAGGTTAACAGATTGATTAAACAGTTTGACGAAACTCGTAAAATGATGCGAAAAATGACCTCAGGTGGAGGGAAACAGATGATGAGGAATATGCGCAGAAGATAACATATAACTTTAAATATGAAATTAATAGACGGTAAAGCAGTTTCTGCTCAGATAAAAAGTGAGATCGCAGAGGAGGTATTAAAGATAAAAGCAGCAGGAGGAAAGACTCCACACCTTGCCGCAGTATTGGTTGGTCATGATGGTGGAAGCGAAACTTATGTAGCCAATAAGGTAAAGGCTTGCCAACAGGTGGGATTTAAATCAACTCTTATCAGGTACGAGGATGATGTAACTGAAGAGGAATTACTTGCTTGTGTGGACAGACTAAACAAAGATGAAGATATAGATGGATTTATAGTTCAATTACCTCTACCCGATCATATTTCTGAAGTAAAAATTACTGAAGCCATTGACTATCGTAAAGATGTTGATGGTTTTCATCCGGTAAATGTTGGACGTTTATCTCTTGGAATGCCTTGCTTTCTGTCCGCTACTCCTTCAGGTATATTGGAATTGCTTAAAAGATATGATATTGAAACAAAAGGTAAACACTGCGTAGTACTGGGAAGAAGTAATATCGTAGGAAAACCTGTTTCAATGCTTATGCTACAAAAGTCTTATCCTGGAGATTGCACCGTAACCATTTGTCACAGCAGAACAAAAAACATCAAAGAGATCTGTCTCGAAGCCGATATTATTATTGCTGCATTAGGTGTTCCGGAGTTCCTTACAGGTGATATGGTAAAAGAGGGTGCAGTAGTTATAGATGTTGGTACAACCAGAGTGCCAAGTAATGAAACGAAATCCGGTTTCAGACTTAAAGGTGATGTTAAATTTGATGAAGTAGCACCTAAGTGTTCTTATATTACACCTGTACCAGGGGGAGTAGGTCCAATGACCATTGTTTCCTTATTAAGAAATACACTTCTGGCTGGAAAAAAAGAGATTTATCCAACTATTAACTAGGATCGTTTTTATAACAGTTATATCCAAAAGCATTAATTATTTTAGACCTTTGCAAAATAATTAATGCTTTTCTGCTTTTATCAACAATATACCAACTAATGTCCAGAATAGTTCTCTGATTCTTTTACTTAGACTCACAAAAACACCATATGCAACAGGCATTGAAAGAATTCCATATATAATTACAAAACCACCTTCACGTGCTCCCATCTGCATGGGCATAAAGAAAAATAAATTTGAGATCAAAGACTGTATTGATTCAACCAGTACACTCTGAACAATGGTAACAGGAGCCTTGATAGCTTGCATCATAAGTAATATCTCAAAACATATAAAGAAGCGGGATAAAAACTCAATTGATAGAGATGCTATAAAGTCCTTTTTCCTGTTCTTGTATAGATCGGCTATCAGAACGTCCATCTGATCTATTTTCTCCTGATGCTTTACCTTCAGATTCTTAATTTTCTTTCCTATAAATGGAAGTCTGCTTGTAATTATTAATGCTCTGTTGACACCTCCTTTTGTGTATACTCTATAAGCCCACAAAAGGAGTAAGAATGCTGTACCACCAGATATAATTAATCCTATTTCAATTGAATCAGATATTACAGGAACTAAAAAAAACAACATAGGTATTGTGACTACCCAGAACAAGAAATGAGACACAAAATGCATCATCGTGGATAACAATACTGACGAAGTAGCTTTCTGTATACCTAAATCCTCTTTTAACTCTATTATCTTATAAGGCTCTCCTCCCATTAATCCAAATGGAGTTATATAGTTTATAGCAAAACCACTAATAGTAAGCTTAAAAAGTCTTATAAAACTAATTTTCTTAGATTCTTGACTTCCATCATTCAGTATAATATAAAACGATAATGTGTTTAATAGATATACCACAACCCACATTGAGAAAATAGGTATGTACCACCAACCGGTCTGTTTTATATCGTGCCAGATATTGTCAACACCTATTTTATAGATCATTATTCCTAGTGTCAGTGCACCAACAATAAAGAAGACATTCTTAGCTATTCTAGCTTTATTTGCCATAAAGACAGGAGAGTTGCAAGTATGTTTATTATTTTCTAAAAGGGGGTTTAACTATTACAGCCTTTAAATTCCTATTACGTACCTTGACATATATCTCATTATCTGATTTTGCGTAATCAGGTTTTACATAACCCATGCCAATACCTTTCTTTAATATAGGGGACATTGTACCTGAAGTAACATTACCAATAATCTCTCCATCTTCATTAGCGATTTCGTAACCATGTCTTGGGATACCTTTATCAATCAATTCAAAACAGCACAATTTACGCGATACTCCTTCATATTTTTCTTTTTCAAGTACTTCCCTGCCAATAAATGGCTTATTATCAGCAAATTTAGTAATCCAGCCTAAGCCTGCTTGTAAAGGTGTTGTTGTATCATCAAGATCATTACCATAAAGACAATATCCCATCTCTAAACGTAGAGTATCGCGTGCACCTAACCCTATAGGTTTTACCCCGTACTCCTTTCCTGCTTCAAATATAGCGTCCCATATTTTAATGCCATTTTCCGGATAAAAATATAGTTCAAAACCACCGGCACCAGTGTAACCTGTATTTGAAATGATAACATTATCTACACCAGCAAATTTTGATGTTGTGAATTCATAAAAAGGTATATCCGAAAGGTTTTCTTCTGTCAACTTTTGCAATGTAGCCTTTGCATTTGGACCCTGAACAGCTAATTGGGCCATGTGATCGGAAGCATTTTCAAGTTCAGCACCCATTGTGTTCCATTTCACACACCATTCCCAGTCTTTTTCTATGTTTGCTGCATTAACAACCATTAGATATTTTTCCGGTTCGTAATAGTATACTATGAAATCATCAACAATTCCTCCGTTTTCATTTACAAAGCAAGTATATTGCGCTTTACCCAATTGAAGTTTAGTTACATCATTACTTGTTACTCTCTGTAAAAACTCAACTGCTTTGGGACCTTTCACCCAAAATTCACCCATATGAGAGACGTCAAACACCCCAACAGAATTTACTACAGTTTGATGTTCATCTATTATACCTGAGTATTCAATTGGCATATTATATCCTGCAAATTCATGCATTTTAGCTCCTAATTTAATATGTAAATCTGTAAATGGTGTCTGCTTCATACCTGTTTATTGTTTATTTAGTAAGTTAATTAATTATCCAAATAACTGAGTCTATATTTATGCATCTCTAGCTACCAGTTCGGCAATTTTTACAACAACCTTAGATGCTTTCTCCATAGAAGGAATAGGTAAATACTCATATTTGCCATGGAAATTCATACCACCTGCAAAAATGTTTGGACATGGTAACCCCATAAATGAGAGTCGTGAACCGTCTGTACCTCCGCGTATAGGTTTTACATTAGGTTTGATTCCTAACTCCTCCATTGCTCGATAAGCATAATTGACTATATGCATAACTGGTTCTACTTTCTCTCTCATATTATAATACTGATCTTTGAGAGTAAGTTTAAGTCTGTTATCATACAGTTTATTTAATATATCAACAGAGTGTATCAACAATTCTTTACGATCCTCAAACTTATTCCTATCATGATCGCGAATAATAAAAGACAGATTAGCTTCTTCAACTGTTCCACTCAATGAAATAAGATGGAAAAAACCTTCATACCCTTCAGTATGTTCTGGCCTTTGTTCTTTAGGTAGTAGTGAAATCAGTTCATTTGCAACATGAAGTGCATTTATCATTTTATTCTTTGCATAACCGGGATGAACATTTCGTCCTTGTATTTCTATTTTGGCTGATGCGGCATTAAAGTTTTCATATTCAAGTTCTCCTACTTCACTCCCATCCATAGTGTATGCCCAATCAGCACCGAATTTCTCTACATCAAATTTATCAGCTCCTCTACCTATTTCCTCATCAGGGGTAAATGCTATCCTTATTTTACCATGTTCAATTTCTGGATGATCTATAAGGTACTGCATCGCACTCATTATTTCAGCTATACCAGCTTTATCATCTGCTCCTAATAATGTTGTACCATCTGTTACAATTATATCTTCCCCTTTATGAGACAACAGTTCGGGGAAATCATTTGGTGAAAGAACTACATTATTGGTTTCATTCAATACTATATCTTTTCCATCATAATTTTTTACTATTCGTGGATTTACATTGTTTCCACTCATGTCGGGACTAGTATCAAAATGTGATATAAACCCTATTACAGGTACCTTCTTATTTGTATTTGAAGGCAGGGTAGCCATAAAGTAGCAATTATTATCTAGACTAACATCCACAAGTCCCATCTCAAGAGCTTCTTTCTCTACCTCTTTTGCAAGATTAAATTGTTTTTGTGTACTTGGTGTCTGCGTACTGTTCTCATCGGATTGAGTATCAATACGAGCATATTTTATAAACCTATCTACTATCGTCATTATTTTATAATATTTTGATTGAAAGAATTTTTCAAAGTTAAAGTTATAATAGTGTCACAAAGATAAAAAAATGACTTGAATAGCAAAAATCTATTCTCTCTTTTGTTTCTGTAGAAAAATGTCTTATCTTTGCAGTTGGGTAAGTCCTATACGGCCAGCTCCCATTGAATCCCCCAGGTCTTGACCGAAGCAAGGGTATTTGGTTGTAGCGGCGCGATATAGTAAGCTTACCCTCTTTTTTTATATAAACATTGAATATCAGTAAGACCATTATTATAAATACCAGTCAAAATTTGTTCTAGTTATTAATAATTGCTCCTATTAATTACAAAATTTAGAAGAATATAGAAAACCTAGAATATTTGAAAAAACAGAAATCCCCCTTCTGCGAAACAATGCTGAAGGGGGATTTTTTATTAAATCAAATAATTGAAAAAATACTATTTATGCTATTTTAGGGAATAATTTCGCATCTACAGAGTATTTACCTGCACCTATAAATATTGATCCTGCAAATACAATTAATAGATCTAAAGCATGACCATAACCCATAAAATTATCTCCATTAAAAAGATGTGTGATTAAAGCTACTAACATTGTTCCTGCTAACATTATAGCTGCTGGCCTAAAAAATAATCCAAGTGCAAATAACAATCCTCCTACAGTTTCAGAAATTGCAGCTATAAAACCCCAGAATGTATGACCTGAATCAATTCCAAAATTTGACATTGTACTACCTACCATTGTCCATGTATCAGGACCACCCGTTATTTTTGGCAGACCATGTAGGAATATTGTTATACCTAATCCTACTCTTAGAATTAACCACCCGATATTTAATAAATTCTTTTTGTTGTTCATATTTAAATTGTTTATTAATTGTGTTATTTTATTCTTTAATTTTTAAATTCATAAGTAGTAAAAACACTGATCTATATGATTTGTTTATCTTTGTACTATAAAAAAAATCGATATGTCAACATTTGCTCCTTTTGCCAGACCACTTTATGTAATGCTGAAGCCAGTAGGCTCCAAGTGTAATTTAAATTGTGATTATTGCTATTATCTTGAAAAAGAGAATCTTTATAATAATAGAAATCAAGTAATGAGTGAAAATTTACTAGAACGGTTCATTAAGCAATATATTGATTCTCAAACAATGCCGGATATTATGTTTACATGGCATGGAGGAGAAACATTGATGAGGCCAATATCATTTTATAAAAAGGCTATAGAATTACAAAAAAAATATGCGAATGGAAGAAATATAGATAATTCAATACAAACAAATGGTACTCTCCTAAACGATGATTGGTGCAAATTTTTCAAAGAAAACAATTTTTTAGTTGGTATATCTATTGATGGGCCAAAGGATTTTCATGATGAATATAGACGAGATAAAATGGGACGCCCTTCTTTTCATAGGGTTATGAAAGGTATTGAATTGCTAAAAAAACATGGAGTTGAGTTCAATTGTATGGCTGTAGTAAATGATTACAATGTAGATTATCCACTTGAATTCTATAACTTTTTTAAAGATATTGATTGTAAATATATTCAATTCACACCAATTGTAGAGCGACTTAGAATACAAGAACCTACTGAAAATATTTCTCTATTAAAACTTGCTACTGCAAAAGAGGATGACCACGAAGCTGAATTAGCTCCTTTTACTGTGAATGCAGATAAATGGGGCGATTTTCTTTGTTCAATCTTTGATGAATGGGTAAAGGAAGATGTTGGAAAAATATTTGTACAGATATTTGACTCTACTTTAGCTAACTGGGTTGGAGAAAACCCTGGAGTATGTACAATGGCAAAAACATGCGGTCATGCAGGAGTTATGGAATTTAATGGTGATGTATATTCATGCGATCATTTTGTTTTCCCTGAATATAAATTGGGTAATATTTATGATGATACTCTAACTTCCATGATGTATTCAAATAAACAACAAACATTCGGAAATGATAAGTTTGATAAATTACCTCAACAATGTCGTGAATGTGATGTGCTTTTTGCCTGTTACGGAGAGTGTCCTAAAAACAGATTTATAAAAGATAAATATGGAAATAAAGGGTTAAACTATTTATGTAAAGGATATTATAAATTCTTTAAACATGTTATGCCGTATATGGATTATATGAAAAATGAGTTGCTTGCCCAACGACCACCTGCAAATATAATGACTTGGATAAAAGAAAATAATCCTAAAACTTAATCATAAAAGTTATATAACTATTATTTAAATACTATTAAAAAAACCGGATCCATTGATTGAATCCGGTTTTTTCTAATGATACTTAAACAATACTAGTTCTCGCCTTTTCGTGCGGAATAGCTTATTTTTAATGCATAAGCCTTTCTTAAAGCTTGTTTTACATCAGTAATATACTGCATACGAGTATTTTCATCTGCTTTTATTGAAACAGTCATTAAAGGCTGATCAGCTTCATTCATACTCGCTTTTTCCTGAGCAATATAGTTCTGAATATCTGCAACCTGAGCAAATCTGTCATTCAACTGCATCTGTGTTCCAGTTCCTAGCCTTGCATCTAATGGAGGACCAATATTAATATAGGTCACTAAAGATTTCTTTTCTAGTTTCTGTACTTCTGATGCAGTAGGAAGTTTCATTCTCACCATCAAAGTTTCAGAACGTAAAGTTGTAGTTATAATGAAGAAAAAGAGAACTGCGAAAACTATATCAGGCATAGATGAAGTATTCATCGCAGGTACTTCTTTTTTTCCACTTTTATTAAATTTTCCCATAACTATTGTTCTCCTCCATAATTTTTAGGTTCAGCTTCAGAGATACGTTGAGGATATAGATCATCGATCTGTTTCTTTTGATCTACGGTCAATTCTTCATATGAAGTACCAAAATATCTTCTGGCTCCTTCATTTCGAAGTTCATTATATGCTCTAACAACCTCATTTTGAACAGCTATATATGCACTGTATCTCGTAGTAGCATCATTCTGTATAGATATTACGTGATTTGAGGTTACAGGCACAGTTCCAATAGGTGGACCGAAATCTTCTTCAATTAGCTGAGGTAAATCAGGGCTATTTGAAGTATTTAAAACGAATTCTTTAACCACATCTTTCATTGCAATATTTCCTGATCCCCCTTGCAATTCACTTTCGTTAGCATACATTACAGTTCCTTGTTGGTCCTGGACTAAAATCTCGTTTTTAGAGTTTACCAGAACAACTAACAAATTTCTACGCTGAACATCTACCGAAGACTGCTCTTGTTCATTTTGTGGTGGTGGTGGTAAACGTCGAGCCAAACCCGAATCGACATCCATACTTGATACCATCAAAAAGTAACATAGTAACAGGAAAGAAACGTCAGCCATAGAACTGGCATTTAAAGCCGGAACTTTTCTATTTGTTTTTGGCATATTTAAACCTTTTTAAACTGATTCTTATAAAGAATCTTTTTTATTTTACAAAACTATTTCTTCCTAGTTACAAATGGCATAATAAAAATAGCCAATATAGTAATTACCAGCATGAAATACATCGAGTATAGCCACATATCAGTCATTTTAAGTACTGATGGCACGTTGTCGGTTCCTTCGTAACCTGGTATTGAAAGTAATGTACCATCACCAATAACATAAGAACCGATAAAAAGTGCAGCTAGGGCCAAAATTGCATAGAGTCCACTCAATGCTTTCTTTGGATTTTCTTTTAACCCTCTGGCAAAATCAACGATTGAAAAAGCAATTAGCACTACTATGGTTATAACCAGAAGTGCATACATCCAGTACAAAAGAATATCTGTAAAAGCAGGCTGTGCCAAATCAGCACCAATCTTCTCATGTTCGGGAGCTTGTCCGCCAAAGAAGAACAGCCCTAATACAATAAGTGATACTATTATTGTTGTAATCAGGGTAAGTCTGGATGTTCTGTGAATTTTAGTTACAGCCATTTTATTACAAATTTTTGTATTTAACGTTATATTTTATAACCTGATCTAGGAATGTGATTGAAGCGTCTTCCATTTTATTAAGAATACCTTCCATTTTAGATAGGATATAGTTGTAAATAATCTGAAGGATAATAGCAACGATCAAACCACCTACAGTAGTAATAAGAGCCACTTTCATACCTCCGGCAACAATTGTTGGACTCATATCACCAGCTCTTTGGATGTTATCAAAAGCAATAACCATACCAATTACTGTACCCAAGAATCCAAGTGAAGGAGCGATACCGATAAACAAAGTAATCCAAGAAAGATTTCTCTCAAGTAATCCTGATTGTACACCTCCGTATGATACAATTGATCTCTCTACTTCTTCAGGTCCCTGATCTAGTCTTAATAGACCCTGGTAAACAATTGAAGCAATTGGTCCTCTAGTATTTCTAGCTATGTCTTTTGCTGCTTCAACATCACCTCTGTCTAATGTATCACCTACTTTATTTAGGAATGCGTCTGGATCAACGTCAGCTAAACTTAGGTAAATAATTCTTTCTAAACTGAAAGCCAGACCAAGTATCAAACAGATAGCGATTGCACTCATAAAACCAGCACCACCTTCAATAAATTTAGTTTTTAGTGCTTGGTGCATACCACCGGTAACCTCTTGAACTTGAGCCTGAGATGTGGCTACTTGTTCTGTTTGTTCTTCAGGAGTGGTTTCTTGTGCGAAAAGAACCGAAGACAATCCTACAGACATCATTCCGAAGATTGCTAAAATTGCAAATAACTTTTTCATTGTGTGTTCAATTTTGTTGATTAATGATCTAAATTTGTTTGTTTATAAATGATTTAAATTTTTTTCAGTATATAATGTTTTGTATATCTTTCTTCCTTCGACTTTCCTATTTAACTACGCGGAGAGAGCGGGATTCGAACCCGCGATACACTTTTGGCGTATACACGCTTTCCAGGCGTGCCTCTTCAACCACTCGAGCATCTCTCCAAAAGAGGGACTTCCCGGAAACGGGGTGCAAATTACAAAAAATATTTCATTCCTGCTCAATTCAAGAAGCAAATTTAAGGAATTTATCAATTATAAGCTACTTCAATTCGAAAATATTTGAATGATTGAGTTCAATTTAGCTATTTAATTCAAGTCCAAATATATTTTTAGCATTAACACTAGTAATATTTGACACCTCTTCTTCTGTTATTTTCCATATTTCTGATAACTCCCTTAGAATATATCTAATATATGATGACTCATTCCGTTTACCTCTATAAGGTACAGGTGCTAGATATGGAGAATCTGTTTCCATTACTACACGTTCTGCAGGGCAGTTAAATAGTGTATCTTTTAAACCCGAGTTTTTAAATGTCACTACTCCATTAACTCCTATCATAAAGTTCTTTAAACGTAATATGTACTCTAATTCATCTTTGTTGCCTCCAAAACTATGAAAAACACCTCTTAAATTAGTCTCTCCTACTCTCTTGATACTTGATATCACTTCTTTTGTAGCATCTCTAAAATGGATTGATACTGGCAAATCCATTTCTGCACTCCACTTCAACTGCTCTTCAAATGCTAAAATTTGTTCATTTTGAAGTGATTTATCCCAATAAAGATCAATTCCAATCTCTCCTATTGCACAATATTTAGAGTTATTCAGCTCATTATAAATATGTTCGAGTTGATTTCTAAAATTTTCTTTGATACTTGTCGGATGTAGTCCCATCATTGGTATTAAAAAATCAGAGTCTTCAGCGACACATTTTTTTAATATCTCAATTGTAGTTTCATCAATATTGGGTAGAAGCACTTTTTCAACCCCTACTTTTTTGGCACGGTTAATAATATCAACTAAATCATTATCAAAATCTGCAGAAAACAGATGAGCGTGTGTATCAATAATTCCCATCAACTGATCTCTCCTTTTCTATAGTAATATACTACACCATATTCACGGTTTCTTTCTATTCTTTGGTCAACAGGGATATTGTTGCTACTTTTTTCCACTTCTTCCCATATTTCAAAAATAACCTTGTCTACTGTTTCACGATATTTTGCCACCTCATCCATTACTCTCTGTGTAGCTTTTTGATGTAATTTCTGAGTTTGATAACCCTCTTTAAAAAGAGAGTACATTACACTAACTTTTGCTATTGATGGATTGTATATTGGTACCCCTCCCAGAGAGATTCGTTTATTTTCACCATTTATAATTTTTTGTCCCCATTCCACCAATTGATCATTAGAAGATAAGTCAGGAACTACTTGGTTTAAATTCTCAAGACCATAAAATTCTAATTGTTTTTCTTTTATTTCTTCACGCAAAACTGACATATACAAAACCTGCACAAAATGAGATATATACATTCTTGCATTCCTAACTTTTCCAGTAAATGACTTATTGGCTTTAACTTGGATTTCAAATAATTGTCGATAACGAGCACATAAACCCTCAAAATGAGCTAATACTACTTTAGCAGAATGTAAAACTTTTGTTGAAATCTGCAATTCCTGAAAATCAGTTGTTTCAGCTTTTTCTATTGCAGTTTTCAACGCTTTTATGCGTGCAGCATCAGTATTTGGTAATCTTCTATAAGGCATTTAAATTTTTATTTATAAAAATCCTAACTGTCTCTGTACATTAAGTTTTCTGAAAGTTCAATTAATTCTCTTTTGCGGTCACTTGACACACTTACAGAAGACAGGTTTTCCAAAGATGCAAGATAATACTTTTCTATTAGATTTTCTGATATTACTTTCAGATTTAATTCATCGTATATTTTTTTAACAGCCTCTATCTTCTCATTTGGATCAAATTCTTTAATTGTAATCCATTTATCTAGTTCATCTCGTTGACCCGGATTTGAGTTTCTTAATGCTTTAATAAGTAAATATGTCTTTTTATTGCTTATTATATCCCCTCCAATATTTTTACCAAATCTTTTTGGATCGCCATATACATCTAACAGATCATCTTTGAGCTGAAAAGCGAGTCCGAGATTTATTCCAAACTGATAAAGCGCCTCTGCATCGCTTTTATCTGCATCGGATAAGATTGCTCCCATTTTTAAGGAACATCCTATAAGTACAGCAGTCTTTTTAAGTATCATCTCTAAATACTCTGCTTCTTTCACGTCATTGCGTTTTTCAAAATCCATATCATATTGTTGACCTACACAGATATCCATAGCTGTGTCTGAAAACAAATCTAATACTTCTGACAAGTGTTGAGTTGGTACTTTTGCAATATACTTATATGCTTCAATTACCATTGCATCTCCTGATAAAATAGCAGTATTAGCATTCCATTTTTTATGAACTGTTGGATTTCCTCTTCTTATGTCAGCATTATCCATAAGATCATCATGCAGAAGCGAGAAATTATGAAATATTTCAATAGCCAAAGCAGCATTCAGAGCTATATCAATATTCTTATTAAATAACTCAACTGCCATCAATGTCAACACCGGCCTTATTCGTTTACCACCTAATGAAAAGACATATCTTGGCGGTTCGAAAAGTGATTCCGGTTGAACACTTTTCATAACCATTGAGAGTTCTCTATCTATCTTTTCTCTTAGTAAAGCTACTTTATGAATCATAAGATGGATAATTATACATTCATTTTTTCTAAAAAAAAAGCTGCTTTCTGTTTATGAAAAGCAGCTTCTTAAGCTTTTTAATTATTGATATTAATTCTGTAGTCTGAAAACAACGGGAAGTGTGAAACGAACACGTACTGGCTGTCCTCTCTGTTTTCCTGGTTTCCAGCGTGGCATCTGTTGTATTACACGAACAGCTTCTCTGTCTAGTGAAGGATCTACTCCTCTTACTACTTGAACGTCTGTAATACTACCATCTCTTTCTACCACAAAGTTACAAATAACTCTACCTTGAATACCATTTTCTTGAGCAATAACCGGGTATCTTATATTATCACTAAGAAATTGCATCATAGCAGCGTTTCCACCGGGGTATTCAGGTTGTTCCTCAACAACCACAAAGATTTCTTCAGTTACCTCTTCTTGTTTTGGCTGTGGTGGTGGAGGTGGTACATATGTTTGCATTTGTCGTTGTGATTGATCATCCTCAACTTGAATTTCAAATTTAGTTTGTACTTCCTCTTCAACAACCTGGATAATTTCTGGTGTTTCCTCAATTGGTGGTGGCGGTGGTGGTGGAGGTTCAGCCTCACGACGAGTAATTTCAATTTCTTCCTCGGCCAAAATATCTTGAACAATAATGGCCTCGTCGACTTTCTCTGTTGCTGAAGTCCATTCAAAAGCGAAGAAAAGAACTGCTACAGCAAATACCAATCCAATAAGGATAAATGTACTCCTATGCTTTTCCAAATTCGCCTTCGGTGATTTTTTTACTTCATCTTTGTCCATTGTGAATAATTTTTATCTGCTTCATTATATTAGTTACACGACTGCTTTGATTGCAAAAATAGCTATTTTTTTTATACGGCCCAGCTTTTTGTGTGAATTTTCTCAAAAATAGTTTAGACTACTTTGTATATATCTTTAAGGTTTCTTCCGTATCCATTATAATCCAAACCGTAACCTACGATAAAATCGTTTGGAATTTCCAATGCCACATAATCAAGATTTAGTTTTTGTTTCATTGCAGCAGGTTTATAAAGAAGAGTTGCAATTCGTATCTCTTCAGGCTCGTATTTCCCTAGTTCTTCAAGTAAAGACACCATAGTATTTCCACTATCAACAATATCTTCCACAATTACTACAGACCGGCCTTTGATACTTTCATTAAGCCCCAATACAGTCTTTAGATCGTTAGTCGAAGTTGTCCCATGATAGGAAGCTAACCTTACAAACGTAATCTCACTCAAAATGTTTACCTGCTTCATGAGTTCCCCGGCAAACATAAAGGCACCGTTTAATACTGCAATAAATAATGGCCTTTTATCTTTAAGTTCTTTGTTTATCCTTTCGGCCACTCGTTTTATCTCATTCTCAATCACCTCCTGTTCAATCAGAAGCTCAAACTGTTTATCATTGATTACGATTACTTCTTTCACATTAAAAAATTTTAAAGTGCAAAACTACTATTTTTTATAACCAAAACGAAATATCAGTTCAGTAAAATTACTATTATCTAAAAATAATTTTTTTTCTTCCTCATTATAGAGTCTGCATTCTGTTACCGGAATATTTTTGCGAATTGCCGCAACACAATTGTAGCCCACATCAGAAAATGATCTTGGCAGCACTTTAATAATTTTGTACAATAATGCATCAGGTCTCAAAACAGAAAAAATAAAAGCAACTGCATCCGATTTTTTAAGGATTTTATATCCTGAATTTGTATGTATTAATACTGCAATTGAATTAAAATCTTTAATTTCTATATTTAAGTATCTGAATACTTTCTCTGAAAATTCAGATTGTATTGATGCGAACCTGAAACAACGATTTTTATCCCTGTCAACTACCCATTGAACCCATCTGTTACAATAACGACACTCGCCATCAAAAAATAATATATGATACATAGTGAAATAAAAAAAGTCGCCATATTTAACTGAAATGTCAGTATTTATGATATTACTTGTACTAAAAACTGTTTGGCACGGAATTTGTCAACTATTATATGATAAACAAAAATAGGCATTTTTCTGTTCTTAAGTCGAAGAAACAACAAATATGAATCCATTCAAAACAAATAAATTTAGAGAAAAAGAAATAGGAGATAATATTATCTCATTTATTACTGGTGACTTTATAGATGGAAGTACTGATATTGAAGAAAAGCATCTAAAAGACAAACTACCAATACTTCCATTAAGAAATACCATTGTATTTCCTGGAAGTACACTCCCAATATCTGTTGGCAGAAAGAAATCTCTGGAACTGGTTAAATCACTCGGAAAAAGACAACGATATATAGGCTTGGTTTGTCAGAAAGATACAAATATTGAGGATCCGGAGATAGAAGATTTATATAAATTAGGAGTTGTTGCAGAAGTTATCCGTGTAATTGAGCTTGCAGATAATAACTTCAGCATAATTGTCCAAGCAAAAAAGAGGTTTGAATGGGTAGAGATGGTTCAAACTGAACCTTTCATGAAAGCAACATACAAACTAAGAGAGACGACCAAAGCTTCAGAAGACGATAAAGAATTCAAGGCTATCCTTGATTCAATTCGAGAGTCAATGATGCAAATGTTGATGATGCTGGGCGATCCTCCAAAAGAGCTTATGCAAACTATTAAAAGCGAAGCATTCTCTAAAATGCTCATAAGCTACTGTGGAACAAATCTACCAATTGAAAGTCGTGAAAAGCAAGAACTCCTGGATATCGATTTAGAGAAAGAACTTGCATACAGACTTCTGATGATACTCAATCGTGAGGCCCAACTTCTGGAGATGAAGATGAATATCCAGATGAAAACTCGCGAAGATCTTAATCAGCAGCAAAAAGAGTTTTTCCTTCAACAACAGATAAAAACAATTCAAGAAGAGTTAGGTGGTAGTACTCAACAAATTGAGATAAACGAGTTCAGAAAAAAAGGAAAGAGCAAAAAATGGAGTGCCGATGTGGCAGATATTTTTGAAAAGGAGATTCAAAAATTAGAGCGTCTGAACCCTCAGTCACCAGATTACTCTGTACAGTACGGTTATATCCAGACAATACTTGAACTGCCTTGGAATGAATATACGAAAGACAATTTCAATCTGAAAAATGCACAGAAAATTCTTGACAGAGACCACTTTGGCATGGACAAAGTCAAAGAACGCATTATAGAACATTTGGCAGTTCTTAAACTAAAAGGCGATTTAAAATCTCCAATTATCTGTCTTTACGGTCCTCCTGGTGTTGGAAAAACATCTTTGGGAAAATCCATAGCAGAAGCTCTGAATAGGAAATATGTGAGAGTTTCATTAGGAGGACTGCATGATGAAGCAGAAATCAGGGGTCATCGTCGCACTTATATTGGAGCAATACCAGGACGAATTATCCAAAACATATTAAAAGCAGGTTCATCAAATCCTGTTTTCGTACTTGACGAAGTTGATAAAATAGGTTCAGATTTCAGAGGCGACCCGTCCTCTGCACTGCTAGAGGTGTTAGACCCGGAGCAGAACACTACATTTCATGATAACTATCTGTCAATTGACTTTGATCTTTCAAAGGTTTTGTTTATTGCCACAGCAAATAATCTGAATTCAATTCCGCAACCTCTTCTCGATCGTATGGAGCTAATCAATGTTGGTGGATACATAACAGAAGAGAAGATAGAAATTGCATATCGTCATTTAGTTCCTAAAGAGCTGGCAAATCACGGTATCAAAAAAGGCACTTTCGTAATTCCTAAACCAACTCTACAAAAGATCGTAGAAAATTATACTCGAGAATCCGGAGTTCGTGAATTAAATAAAAAAATAGCAAAAATAATGCGCAAGATTGCTCGCAAGATTGCTGCAGAAGAAGCTTACCCCAAATCGCTGAAAGTAGCTGATCTTCATGAATACCTTGGCAGAGAAGAGTTTAATAGAGATAAATATCAAGGTAATGAATATGCTGGTGTTGTTACAGGACTAGCTTGGACATCAGTTGGTGGAGAAATTCTATTTGTAGAAAGCTCTTTGAGTCGTGGCAAAGGCTCTAAACTAACTCTTACAGGAAACTTGGGAGATGTTATGAAAGAGTCTGCTATGCTTGCAATGGAATATATACAATCACATGCAGAAGAGTTGGATATAAATCCTGAAATATTTGAGCATTATAATACACATATACATGTTCCTGAAGGTGCTATACCAAAAGATGGTCCATCAGCCGGGATTACAATGATAACTTCACTTGCATCTGTATATACTCAACGTAAAGTTCGTTCTAACCTGGCAATGACAGGTGAGATAACACTTAGGGGTAAAGTGTTGCCTGTAGGTGGAATCAGAGAAAAAATACTTGCAGCCAAGCGTGCCGGAATAACAGATATTATTCTGTGTGTAGAAAACAGAAAAGATATTGAAGAGATTAAAGAAGATTATCTAAAAGGTCTCACTTTCCACTATATCAGCGATGTAAAAGAAGTCTTAGACTTAGCACTGCTTGATGAGAAAGTAGCTAATCCAAAGATATTTACTGTGACAAAGTAAATAAGCTATAAAGTATATTAGAAATTTAAATTATAGTTTTAATAGTAAAGTATAATGCATATAAGAAGAGAAATGCAACTCCCTGCCAGCGAGTAATTCGTGTACTAAGTTTCATAAATAACCACAAAACAAGACCCAGCAAAACAACAAACATTGAGTCAAAATAATTTATTTCTGTCGTAGAAATTGGGTGTATTAATCCCGCAACACCTAAAATTAGAAATATATTGAATATGTTTGAACCAACAACGTTTCCGATAGCAATATCGGAACGTTTTTTTATTGCTGCCACTACAGAAGTAGCAAGTTCAGGCATGCTTGTTCCAGTTGCTACGATGGTCATACCAATCAATGCTTCAGACATACCTAAACGCTCTGCAATAATAACAGAGTTCACAACTAGCAGGTCAGATCCATATACCAAGCCCAATAAACCAACCAAGATGAAGATTAGATCTAACACCCAGTGTTTACTCATTTTTATATCTTCAATATTTTGTGACTTATCTTCTGCAGTCTGTTTTGAATCTTTATTTGATGAAAGATAGAGGTAAATAATATAAGAAATGAAAATAAGTAACATCAATCCAGATTCAATTCTAGAAATTCTTGAATCCAGGAAGAAAATTAAGAAAAGTATAGATGAAAATATCATAATAGGTACATCGAGCTTTAACAACTGTCTTTTTACCAATACCGGATATATGATTGCTGAAAGACCTAGTATGATGCCCACATTAAACATATTGGAACCAAGAACATTTCCGATAGATAATGCACTCTGACCAGCCAGTGCGGCTTTAGAGCTAACCACCAGCTCCGGCATACTGGTACCGATAGAAACAATTGTTAAACCTATTACCAAAGGACTAACACCCAGTCTTTTTGCAAGTGACGATGCTCCTGAAACCAACCCTTCTGCACCAAAATAAAGAATTACTAAAGACAATAATAACCAAACAATCTCCATCTTAAAATTATTTACCTGATTCTATAACCTCTGGCAAAGGTAGCTAATTTTACAAATAAAAAAACCTCTTTATTCAAGAGGTTTTTTTATGATTAGATATATTCTATAAATTATTCTGAGTAAAATCTAAAATCTTTAAGCATTTCCTTTAATCTTTTACGTGCAAAGAAGATTCGGCTTTTAACTGTTCCAATTGGCAAATCCAGATGATTAGCTATCTCTTCATATTTATAACCTGAAACATGCATCGAAAAGGGAACTTTATACTCATCAGTAAAACTGTTTATTGCTTTATTTATTTCTTTTATAGTGTATGCCCCGTCTGGTGTATCAAATCCTGAATCCTGAGGGAGGTTGAGATGATATAAATTTTCTGTTTTATCTATTATAGTCTGACTTCTAACAATTTTACGATAATTATTAACGAATATATTATGCATAATTGTGAAAACCCAGCCTTTGAAATTTACATTTTCGTAATATTTTTCTCTATTGTCTAATACTCGAAGCGTAGTTTCCTGTAATAAATCTTTGGCTTCTTCTCTATCAGCTGTAAGTGTCAGGGCGAAGTTAAACATATTATCCTGCAATCCTAATAGCTGTTTTTCGAAAGCGACTTTAGTCTTCATAAGCTTTGACTTTTAAATGATTGTGTCATACAAATATATATGAATAAATATAAAACAAACTATCTTATCCAGAGTAAATACGATTAATTTGTGTTAACAAATAAATTATTATCGTAACACCACTGATTATCTGACTTTTAATTAAAGAAAAAAGGCAACAATTGAGGCGTTTATACCCTATAAAAAAAATTTATATTATTTAGAATCAGTTTTGATATTGTAATAAATTTGACTTTTAGTCGTTTTTTCGAAAAATATTGACTGTGTCCTTCTTTAAATGGCATACTATTTGTAAATGTATAATAGACATTTAAATTAAAATAAGAAATATGGTACAAAAAGGAAAGATTGGGGTTACTACTGACAATATATTCCCCATTATTAAAAAGTTTCTTTACAGTGACCAGGAAATATTCCTGCGAGAAATAGTTTCTAATGCAGTTGATGCGACACAGAAAATCAAAACACTTTCAGACAGAGGTGAATTTAAAGGAGAACTTGGAGAATTGTCAGTTCGAGTAACTCTAAATAAAGAGCAGAAAACAGTTACTATTTCCGATCGGGGTATAGGTATGACAGCTGAAGAAGTTGATAAGTATATCAATCAGATTGCATTATCATCAGCAAATGAGTTTCTCGATAAATATAAAGATGATGCAAACGCAATAATTGGTCATTTCGGTCTGGGTTTCTACTCCTCTTTTATGGTATCTAATAGAGTAGAGATAATTTCAAAATCATACAAAGATGAGCCTGCAGTTAAATGGACATGTGACGGTAGTCCTGAATTTACGATGCAGGAAACAGAAAAAGATGAAAGAGGAACTGACATTGTACTCCATATTGATGATGAATATAAAGAGTTTCTCGAAAAAGAAAGGATAGAATCATTACTCGTTAAATACTGTAAGTTTCTTCCCGTTCCAATTATTTTCGGCAAAAAACAGGATTGGAAAGAAGGAAAGCTTATAGATACAGAAGAAGATAATATTATCAACGATGTTAACCCTCTATGGCGTCAAAAACCTGCAGGACTAAAAGATGAGGACTACATTAAATTTTATAGGGATCTTTATCCCATGTCTTTTAATGAAGAACCAATGTTTTGGATTCATCTGAACGTAGACTACCCTTTTAATCTTACCGGAATACTCTATTTCCCTAAGATCAAGAATAACCTCGATCTACAACGAAATAAAATACAGCTATACAGCAATCAGGTATATGTAACAGATTCAGTAGAAGGTATCGTTCCGGAATTCCTTACACTACTGCATGGAGTTATTGATTCACCTGACATCCCGTTAAATGTTTCGAGATCATATTTGCAAGGAGATAACAACGTAAAAAAGATTTCAAGCCATATAACAAAAAAAGTTGCCGATAAACTTGAAGAGTTATTTAAAAAAGAACGTACTCAGTTTCAGGAAAAATGGGATAGCCTTAAGCTATTTATTGAGTACGGTATGCTTACTGATGATAAATTCTATGATAGGGCTGCTAAGTTTTCGTTATTAAAGAACACTGAAGGTGAATACTTTACATTCGAAGAATATAAAACTCTTGTTTCTGGTAGTCAGACCGACAAGAATGGCGACATTATTAATCTATACTGCAGCAATAAACAGGAACAGTATTCACATATAGAGGCAGCCAAAGAGAAAGGTTACGATGTACTTTTGATGGATGGTCAGCTTGATGTTCACTGGGTAGGTCTGCTTGAACAGAAACTTGAAAAAACTCGCTTTGTTAGAGTTGATAGTGATATTATCGACCATATCATACAGAAAGAAGACATCAAAGAGATTGTACTATCAGATAAACAAAAAGAAACACTTACCCATACTATAAAAGCTCAACTTCCTGCAATCGAAAAAACTGAGTTCACTGTTGATTTCAAGGCATTGGGAGAGAGTTCCAGACCTGTACAAATCGTTCAAAATGAATTTTCACGAAGGATGAAAGAGATGGCTGCCATGCAGCAACAAATGGCCTTCTATGGTGAATTACCTGACACTTATCAGGTTGTACTGAACACACAGCATCCGAGTATTAAATCATTAATAGATGCAAGTAAAGAAAAAGACAAAGAGCTGCTTTTAAAAGAGATTACAGAGGATGGAAAAATAAAACAGATGATAGATCTTGCACTTCTTTCGGGAGGTATGCTTAAGGGTGAAGCATTGAGCAATTTTGTGAAACGCAGTTTTGATATGATCAAATAAATATCTGCTTAATTAGTAAACGAAACCGGCAAACCAAAATTTGCCGGTTTTTTTATGTCACAAAACGTCATAAATAAACTCCTGAACATAAATAGAATAGTTTTACACAAAAAGACTTATTTTTGTAAACTATTTTAATATTAAATCCCGATGAACAAATTCTACGATGTTACTTACTCTCCCTTTCGTGCATTTAAACGAAACGAATGGCGAAAGCTGGAAGAACACCCTATGTTCCCTATTTCTGATATAGATCTGACCAAACTACAGGCATTAAACGAACCACTTACTCTAAATGAAATAGAAGACATCTATATACCAATGATAAGCCTATTACAGATTCATATTACACATTACAGGAATCTGCATAATGAACTGGATCAGTTCTTCGAAAATAAAAGTAAACAAATTCCATATATCATTGGTGTAGCAGGTAGTGTTGCTGCAGGTAAAAGTACAACTGCCAGAGTCTTGCAAAAACTACTCTCACTTACTCCCGGAAATCCTAAAGTTGAATTAATTACAACAGATGGTTTCCTATATCCAAATGAAGAGCTCGAACGCCGAGGGATATTAAACAAAAAGGGATTTCCTGAAAGCTATGATGCAAAAAAACTATTAGCGTTTCTCTCAGGTGTAAAATCTGGTCGTGACGATTTAGAAGTCCCTGTATATTCTCACCTTTATTATGATATAATTAAAGACAAGGTATACTCATTCAGCAGACCAGATATATTAATAGTTGAGGGTATAAATGTGCTTCAGGTTTCAACATCAAAAAAAGTTCGCCGTCGTGTTTTCGTTTCAGATTTCTTTGACTTCTCAATCTATGTAGATGCAAGTGAAAAAAACCTACGGCAATGGTACCTTGAGAGATTTAAAAAATTACAGCAGACAGCTTTCAGCAATCCGGAATCCTACTTTCATCAGTATGCATCATATCCTGAGGATAAACTGATGGAATTTGCAAATCAGGTCTGGGATGAAATAAACCTGCCTAATCTTGAGCAAAATATTCTACCAACCCGTTTTAGAGCAAATCTTATACTTGAAAAAAGCGAATGCCATTTTGTCAGAGGTGTTAGAATTCGCAAGATATAAATAATAAGTGCCTGAAAATTTCAGGCACTTATTATTTATTATTGTGTTATTGTAATTTCAGAAAGCAGGATATCCCGGATTCTGTACAAGATTATTATTAGTTTCCCATGCACTTTCAGGAATTGGGAAAAGCAACAAGTGAGGAGAAGATGCTGTTGGACGAAGATATCCCGGCTCCAGGAATTTTCCTGCGCGGATCATATCTTGACGGTTAGTATTTTCCCAAGCTAATTCCAGACGTCTTTCCAAGCGAACTTCATCAATAGTAACTGATGTATAATTATGAGAGTCATCACCAAATCCTCTCTCTCTGATTACATTCACCAATCTTGTAGCTTCACTATTATTCTGTCCCAATTCAACCAATGCTTCGGCTTTCATTAGATACACGTCAGCAAGACGGAAAATTGCAAAATCATTCTCCATATCTGAGTTTGCCAAACCTTTTTCAAATACCCATTTATTACAACGTGCACCCTCTTCCTGGTGAACTTCACCCCACATACCTTCTCTTATCGATCCGGGAATGATATTGAAATCCACAGTATGAATCAATGGACGTGCGTGACCAGTTATTAATACCTCACCGGTACCTGGATCAATCATAGGTCCAATAAGGAATGAACCCTCTTTTCTTTGGTCTGCATCGTCAAACTGCTTAACATAGTCCGGCTGTGCACTAACACCATTCCAGGTCTCAACTGTCATACCCAGAGCGATAGGATCAAGGTAATGAAGTGTACGTTTATGTAAATGATTACCACCATCATCCTTACCGAAAATTGCAGGAAGTATAATCTCTCTTGAAATCTGATTATTTACTTCGAAGTTAACTTTCCAGTTAGGTTCTATGATATAGTCCATTGACATAACTTTGTCAGCGGCATCAATTACTCCCTGCCAGTTAGGAGTACCTGTCCACACTTCAGCATTAAGATACATCTTTGCAAGCAGTGTATATGCAGCACCTTGTGTAAACTTACCATAACTCTCATCTGAAACATCATCGCGAAGCACATCTTTAATCGCATTTAGTTCAGATACTACAAAATCATAAAGTTGCTGACGGCTCGCCATACCTGGAAGTTCAGTACTTTCATAATCTGCAACTAACGGAGCATTTCCAAAATAATCTATTAGTATATAGTACCAAAAAGCCCTGATACCACGTATCTCGGCTAGAGTCCGCGTCTTCAGCTCTTCATCCATTTCAGACTGTTCAATTGTAGCATAAATTTGGTTACATGTGGTAATACCAGAAGTACAGGCATTCCATGCATTGTTGATCAGACCAATTCTGGCATGCCATGTATGCAGCTTCATAACCATATGAACACCACCATCCCACCAGTCACCACCTACTCTTGTAGGAGTAATAGCCATATCTCCTGCCTGTTCTGATAAAAGGAAAATATCACCTGGGAATACATTTTTCAGTGTTTTATAAACAGGAGCAATGATCGCATTTATTTCTGCCGGTTTCTTTCCAAACTGGTCAGCAGGAATAGTATCATATACTGTTTCATCAAGGTTGGTACAGGAATATATACCTGCCAATAAACCCAACACTAACGACAACAATGTTATATTAAATATTTTTTTCATATTTGTCTGATTTATAAGTTAGAATGTTAGAGTGATACCTACTGAGTAAGTTCTTGCTTTTGGGTAATACTCACGATCTTCAACACCAGGGGCCAAACCGTTATTCCTGTTTTCATCAACCTCAGGGTCAAGACCCTTGTACTTAGTGATCAGGAACAGGTTTTGGCCAGTTGCATATACTCTGGCATTTTCAAGCCAATTTAGATTCTCAGTTTTAAAAGTGTATCCTATTGATGCATTATCAAGTCGGATATGTGAAGCATCTTCAACATAAAGTGAAGAATATTCAGGAACCACCTTCAACTGATGAATTAATGGATCATTAAGAGCATTAGCACCGATAAGGTAACCGGGGTGACCATAAGTCATCCTACCCATATTAAGAACCTTGTTTCCAAAAGTTCCTCTAAGGAAAAATGACATGTCCCATCTCTTATATCTGAATAGATTACTCCATCCAAATGTCAGGTCAGGCTGTGCAGAGCCAATATAGGTATAATCCTCTGCAGTAACCGCATTAGTCTCGTTACCATCACTATCACGGAAAACATATTTACCATCTTCATCAATTCTGATAAATTCAGGACCGTAGAATTGTCCTACTGGATACCCCTCTTCTACAACGTGAGTTGTACGTCCGGATCCACCTCTTACCCAAGCATCTCCTACGAGAATTCTACTTGTTGTGTAAACATCATCAGACAAACTTGTAATCTCATTTTTATTATGAGCTGCAGTAACAGATGTATTCCATCTGAAGTCAGATGTTTTTATTGCATCCAGACTTAAAGCTAACTCAATACCGGTATTTTTCATATCACCAACGTTAGCCATCATTTCAGAGTGTAAGAACGGTGGTGTAGGAACACGGTATGTATAGAGCATGTCTTTTGTACGTTTATCATACCATTCAATCGTACCACTCAATCGGTTGTTGAATAATAAGAAATCCAAACCAACATTAAACATTGCAGTCTCCTCCCATTTAAGGTCAGGGTTAGCATTTTGATTAATTCTATAAGCAGTGAGCCATGCGCCATTGTCGTAATAGGTACCACTTGTACCGTATAACTGGAGTGTCTTATAAGGATCAAGACCGGATTGATTACCTGTCACACCATAACCCACTCTAAGCTTCATCTCATCCACCCATTCAACATCATTCATAAATGCCTCTTCAGTAATTCCCCATGCAGCTGAAACTGAAGGGAATATACCCCATTTATGATTAGCGCCAAATTTTGAAGAACCATCACGACGAACAGTTGCAGTAACCATATACTTCGACTGATAGCTATAGTGTACACGACCAAAGAATGAGATCAGACGACTCATATTTCTTGCAGAGCCAACATCAGTAGGACGCAATCCTTGTCCCGATGCCAAATTGTTTGCCCCAAGCAGGTCAGTCGTAAAACTACGGTTTGCCGCCATCATATAAGAATATTCGTTCTCTTCCCAAGAATATCCTGCCATAGCATTAAATCCATGCTGTTCGTTTGCACCGAAACTGGTACTATAATCAAGCAGCCACTCCATCAAATGCTTATCCCAGATTCTGTTCTCACGCTGTGCATAACCACCGTCATCACGTCCCGCCTCAGTCTCGGAGTTGTTATATCGACTACCTTCTTCAGCTCTTCGTTCTTTATAAAGCATTGTTTTAATATCCAATCCTTCTGCCAGGTTGAATAAAATATCTCCTGAACCATAAAACTGAACATTTTTCCTGTTATTTTCATTATACTGCTGGTTGCGAACAGGGTTACCCTGGTCATATTCACGTGTATCAAACCATTCTCCATCTGATGTTTTAACAGGATAAACAGGTAACATATTATATGCAAGAACAAAATTCCTTCGGTTTGGCACCCTGAAATCCCTTACAGTTGCAGAACCGGTAAGACCTATGCGAAGTCTATCACCTATTGCACGTTGCATAATCTGAAAACGGAAATTATACCTGTCCATATTGTTATCCTTCATCACTCCATCTCTTTTCAGATAGTTAAAAGAGGCACGATAGTTATTATTGGAGCCTCCACCAGACAAAGATAAACTATGATTCTGAGAAAAAGCATCTCTTGTTATCTCATCAAACCAGTCGGTACTTGCATTATACCTGTCATATACCGAAGCATCACTGCCACTTGTGCGGGCATAATCGCGCCACTCTTCTGCAGTAAGCAGATCAGGCTTGTTAGCAATTTGAGAAACAGCTACATATCCATCGTAGGAAACCCTCGGTTTAACACCGGAACCTCTTTTTGTAGTAATCAGAATTACACCACCGGCAGATCTTGACCCATAAATAGCTGCAGATGAAGCATCTTTAAGAACTGAAATTGATTCAATATCCTGAGGAGCCACAGTCTGAAGATCACCACCAGGCACACCATCAATCACAATAAATGGTCCTTGGTCATTCTGAAGTGTTGACACACCTCTTAACCTTATACGTGTACCATCAGTAACATCACCCGAAGGAGTAGTTATCTGCAATCCGGCTACCTTTCCCTGTAGCAGGTCTGCTGCATCTCTTGTAACCCCCTGGTTAAAATTCTCAGATGTTACATTCGTTACTGATCCGGTAATTTCCCTGCGTCGTTGTTCACCATATCCAACAACTACAAGCTCATCAAGCAGCTCTGTGTCATCCGTTAGCTCCACATCAATCTGAGTTCTTCCTCTAACAGGAATTATTTCAGTCCTCATACCAACATATGATACTTCTAGAATAGCATTAGGAGCAACATTCTGTAGCACGTACCCGCCATTAACATCAGTTACTGTACCAGTTGTAGTTCCCTGAACCTGAACTGTTACACCAATTAATGCCTCACCGTCTGTATCATAGACAGTACCTCTTACAGTAATATTCTGCGCAAACATGCTCAGAGAAAATATCCATAAGAATATGAACAAAGTCCCTTTTAATAAAAGATAATTTTCACTTTTCATACATTCATAAATCTTTAGATTAAAACTTTATAAAACACTAATTACAAGGTTAATTATTATATTAGATTATGTTTTTTATTCTAAACCCTGGCAAATATATTAATTAATTTCTATTAATTCAAATATATTTTTACACTACATTGTTAATTATGCGCTTTTTTAACATTAACAATGCTTTTGATTTTTTCTGCAGAAATGTCTGTCTCAATATTTTATGGACACAGACAGTTGCATAAAAAAAAAGCGATGAACCATTTCTCGGATCATCGCTTATAATTAAAACATTCTCGTTATTCAGATGAATGCCTCTTTTATTTTCCTAGTTATTTCAGTAAACTCTTCAGCTTCCAACTTCAATTTTGGATTTGATAAATTCATATCCTTTTCGCTCTGTATTGGTAAAAGATGTATATGTGCATGAGGCACTTCCAAACCAAGTACCATCACACCAATGCGCTTACACGGTATTGCAGTCTCAATTGCTTTTGCAATTCTTTTTGCAAAAACCATCATTTCAGCAAGTAATTCATCTTCTATATCAAAAATATAATCAATCTCCTTTTTAGGTACAACAAGAGTATGTCCTTTAACTCTTGGACTAACATCAAGAAAAGCAAAAAACTTATCATTCTCTGCTATCTTATATGAAGGAATTTCTCCTGCTATGATTCTGCTGAATATTGTTGCCATTATTATAACTTTTAAATTGAAATATCTAAAACCTCAAAAGTCATAGTTCCAGAAGGTACTTTTATATCGGCTACATCGCCTACCTTCTTGCCCAATAAGCCCTGAGCTATAGGTGAATTTACAGCAATTTTCCCACTTCTCAGGTCAGCTTCACTTTCTGACACAAGAGTGTAAGTCATATCTTTTTTAGTTTTCACATTTCTGATAGTAACCTTGTTCATTATCTGGACCTTATCAGTTCCAATACTACTTTCATCTATCAGTCGTGCACTTGCTATCAATCCCTTAAGTTGGGATATCTTAGCTTCCAAAATTCCCTGTGCCTCTTTCGCAGCGTCATATTCAGCATTTTCCGAAAGATCACCTTTATCTCTGGCCTCAGCTATTTGTCTTGATATTTCAGGCCTTTGCACAGACTCCATATATACCAATTCATCTTTCAATTTCTGAAGCCCCTCTTCAGACATATAAGTTACAGCCATATTTCTTTATATTAACATTTTTATTACTTAAATATATAAATAAGATTTCCGACCCAATTCAGAGGGCCGGAAACTCACTTTTTTCATGATTAACTCTTACAAAGATAGAGACTTTTTTCTAAAAACCAAATAAAACAGGAATTATTTTATAACACTTTATCCAGCTGCTCAGACAGTTGCGAATAATCTTCAACCCTGCCAATTAGGTCTCCTTCACGATCTATAATAAATGATGTCGGAATTTCTCTAACATTGTATAACGACAATAGAGGAGTACTCACTGATCTTGGATCTCTGACTGTAACCCAGGGCAAATTATCTGCCGATGTTTTCCAAAAATGTTCATTCGAATCAAACGATACCTGATAAATCTCAAAACCTCTGGAATTATATCTTTGGTATAAACTATTCAGATCTATATTATGTTTGGGAGAGAAGTCTGCACTATATACAACAAAATCAAGTAAAACTACTTTTCCCTTAAGTGATGAAAGTGAAATTCTCTCTCCATTAACACCAGGCAGAGAAATATCTGGCAAACCGGACTCTGTCTCAACTGTAATATTTTGAAACAGCTCTTCCTGCTTTTCAAGTTGACGTCGAGTTTGCAAAGCATTAACAGTAAAGTTATAAAGATGAGTTGTTCTCTCCGTTTCGGGATAATACCTGTTCCATGAAGTTGCCACTGCTCCAAACATCGGATAATCCTTTTTATCATAAGGATCGAATATCAGATAATCATTTATCTTCTGAAATACAGCGTAATAAGCAGCAGCACTAGATGGATTTCCAATTATCAGATTGGATATCTCCTTCTTGTATAATGTTAGAACACTATCCAGACTATTCAGGAATGTTATATCATCAATCTCCTTTGCAGTATGAAGCTTCTCTAGTGAGTTTATCTCTTGCTCTGTTTTCATTCTCATATCATCCACTTTCCTGAGCTGATCATTCGAGTATGAATCCTCAACTGTAAATGAGCCATACAAATTACTTGCATCAGCAGTTACTCTGAGTGACTCAACAGAATCAACAGCAAATGCAACCACCTTATTCCTTATCCTCAATTGATAAAATTCAGGATTTTTTGGAGCCGGTTCTTTAAATTTAAATGATCCTTTATCATTTAAAATGGCCGAATCCAACAATACTATTCCTGCTAGTCCTCTATGCTCTAGATACAAAGTATCACCTTCTGCTGATTGAATATTACCTTCAACAGAAAAAATATCTCCTTTTTTGCAAGAAACAAAAACACACCCTATAATCAGGGTTAATACCGCAAACCTTCTTATTACAGTTTTCACACTAATATATTCATTCGTTAATACTATCTGCAAAATTACACTTTTTTCAAGATAAACATATAAGAGATTAATAAATTAAGACTTATATTTAAAAATGACAAATGAAAAATTTTTGAATAACACTTATTACGTAAATTTAAAGTTAGCATTACTCCTATTAAACATGTTAAAGGAAGTATTTTACACTCCGCAAATTCAACTGCCAAACTATTTATAAGCATTTAGCACTTTACGATTCATTGCTGACCTTTTATTGTAATTATTTAGCACTTTATTTGCTAGTATTGAAAATATATCTTAAATTGCATGAAAATAAAGAGAGTAAAAAAAACTTTTAACCGTCATATTATCTGATATGCAAGTAGATTTTCAAAACACAAGTTATATAGTCATAATCGTTTTATTGACTATATCAGTATCATTCCTACTATATGCTTTCCTTGAAAGATCACGCAACAACAGGATGTTAAAAAGAGTAGAACAAATAAGAAGCAATATCTTTGCAAAAATCACACATGAATTTCGCACACCACTTACTATAATAATAGGATTGAGTAAACAACTCCGCGAGTTGAAGGATCTTTCTGACAATAAAGTTGAAACATATCTCAACACTATTGAAAGGCAGGGCAGAAACCTTTCCGACCTGGTTAATCAACTACTTGATATCTCCAATCTGAGTACATCACCAAAAGCAGTAGAGTGGAAAACAGGCAATATCGTTACATTTATAAATATGATATGTGAATCATTCCGGATTTATGCAAAACAAAAAGATATTGAACTATTCTTTTTCAGTGAAGAAAATATTGTAGAGACCGACTTTGTACCTGATTACATTAATAAAATAATGCAGAACCTTTTAGGCAATGCCATAAAGTTTAGTGACGAAGGAACACGAATATATGTTGTAATAGAAAGAAGTAAGTCAGACAGTAAAAGACTTATAGTTAAAGTAATTGACCAGGGCAAAGGAATCAGCAAAGAAGATATCCCACATATCTTTGATCTATTTTATCAGAATAATGCAAGTGGTGAAATGATTGGAAATGGTATAGGACTGACACTTACTAAGCAGCTGATAGAATCGATAGATGGATCAATAAGTGTTAAAAGTGAGTTAGGAAATGGAACCACATTTATAGTTGAACTACCGCTGAGAATAAGCGAAAAAACGCTCTATCCGAGATGGACAGACAACGAAAAGAATGGCAAAAAACATTTTGTCCCCTTAAAAAGCGAAGATACATCTCGGATGTTTTCAAAAGAAATCAATGAAAACGATCCCCGAACAACGATTCTACTTGTAGAAGATAATAAAGATATTGCACTTTATGTACGATCAATGTTTCCTGAAGACACATATAATATAATGTATACGAGTAATGGTGAGTCAGCACTTGAAATCGCTCATGAACACATTCCTGACATCGTGATTACCGATGTAATTATTCCTAAGAAAAACGGATATGAATTATGCAGAGAGATAAAATCATCATCTCTCTTGAATCATATCCCTGTTATCATGATATCTGCTAAAAACAGTGATCAGGATGTTGCCGAAGGGTTTAGAAGCGGAGCAGATGGATATCTAAAGAAACCTTTTCAACCTGAGGAACTTGTAATACGTGTTAAGAACTTACTTATTGCCCGTAACAGAATGAGAGAAAAATATAACAGAGCAGTCATAAAAGAAAATAAAAAAGCTGAAGAGGTAAAAGACAACAATATAAATGTAGAATTCCTCAGACACGCCACAGATATTATATACCGTGAAATGAAAAATCCCGAATTTACAACTTTAATATTAGCACAAGAACTGGCAATAAGTGTATCTCAATTAAATAAAAAATTAAATGCAATTACAGGATTTCCCTCTTCTACATATATATTAAAAGTAAAACTCACATATGCAAAAAAACTACTTGCCTCACAAAATAAATCTATAGGTGAAGTAGCAACAGAGTGTGGAATATTTGATGTAAATTACTTCTCAAGAGTTTTCAAGAAACATTTTGGCGTTACACCATCACAATATAGAAAGCTACAATTAGAAAAAACCAACAATTAAAATTTAAATATTCTATTGTTTTATTTTTTTCAAACTAAAACAATAAATCAAACAAATTACATAAAAGTGACTTTTTAGCACACGCTTTACATTATTTTTCAAACACTTACATATTTAAATGAGCAAATAATACTAATACCACTAAATGTTAAAGCGGATTTTGTCCTATAATTAATAAAATAAGTCCTAACTAGAGATGAGTTGAAAATGTATGTTTGCAAACAAAATAACAGTGCGGTCAAAAGGACACCTGAAAACTTGTAAACGTACGGAAACAGATTTAATGCAGATAGCAGAAAAAACAACAAACAGTCAGCAAGTTTCTTTTCAAAGGTCAAAAGAAATGCTCCGAACGGAACAAATATGAATTAAACACATAAAAGCGGTAGTATTCAACCTTTTAGCGAAATAAACAAAATAATAAAAAATATGAAGTATAGACTAATACAAAAAGCCAATCCTCTTGAACCTGATAGCAAACGGAAATGGTATGCCAGTCCTGTAAAATCAGGTACAATAAACAATTATCAGTTGAGTAAAGGGATTGCTTCAAAATCCTCAATGACCAGAGGAGCCGTATTAAATGTGATAGAGAATATGGTAGATGAGATTCCCCGATACCTGACTGAAGGATACAGCGTAAATCTAAACAACCTGGGCACACTGAGACTATCACTATCTAGTAAAGGTGTAAGTAAACCAGAAGATTTTAAAAGTGAAAATATCACAAATATGCGAGTAGTATTTACACCTTCACCTGAATTTAAAAAAACTTTACAAAACATAGAATTCGAACTATCAGAATAACCTTAAGGGAATATCTTAATGTCTGAACAGAAAATACATATTACAAGAAAGCTATTATCTAAAAGAAAGTCTTTATTGATGCATGGAGTGGGCTTCGTTACCGGCGATCCTACAATAGAACTCAGTTACCCATTCACACTTCATCCGGGGATGCAGGTAACAGTTACCGAACCAGGAGACTCTAAATGGATATATATGATGCTTCCCCTGGAAATGGGCAGTCTTATAACAGATATTAAAATAGCACATCACAGAACAGGGTTGAACAGTTATATATCACTAATCAGACTAATAGAGCAAAAAGAGCCAATATCAGCAACTGTTATATACAATGAAAAATTTACAAACGACATTCCTTCCACTTGTGTAATAAGCTCCGGATGCAGCACTATAGTGAATAAGAGCATTCTTCTGAAGGTCTGTATGAATTTCGCCAGTAAAGATGATATTATAGAGATAGGATCCGTGGAAATAAGATATATACCAACCTATGCAACACTTTCAAGTATAGATAAAAATGAACGTATTGAAGAAGAGCAGGAACAAATATTCAAATTTAACGGAATCAGTAAAGAAACAGAAAAGCCTTTTCTATTAGAGCTTTTCTCTCAACGAAAAAAGAAAACAATACTAACATCGAAAAAGTAGAACAATTTCTAACAAATAGAAACACCTAGTGAAATATCTTAATTTATTATTTTTTAAATTTTTTA
>Ga0209075_1000154_pt1 | contig 59897 bp, 57 predicted proteins | sample Stecom2011_FD_187523 | JGI IMG/M metagenome (GOLD analysis project Ga0209075, IMG submission 187523) | Agricultural soil microbial communities from Utah to study Nitrogen management - Steer compost 2011 (SPAdes) (version 2) | ecosystem: Environmental > Terrestrial > Soil > Agricultural land...
AAAAATGGTGCCTCGGGCCGGAATCGAACCGGCACGACCAGAGGTCGAGGGATTTTAAATCCCTTGTGTCTACCTATTTCACCACCGAGGCATTTCTTAATTTTGATAGCGAGTGGTATCTATCAAAACATTTTGGAGGCGCGACCCGGAGTCGAACCGGGCTACGTGGATTTGCAATCCAGTGCATAACCGCTTTGCTATCGCGCCGTATTACTTGCAAATCAATGCTTAATTTGGAGCGGGAAACGAGACTCGAACTCGCGACCCCGACCTTGGCAAGGTCGTGCTCTACCAACTGAGCTATTCCCGCTGAAAGTGAGGCGCATTTTATACAGCGCAGGTTTTTAGTCAAGTGTTTTTTAAATTATTTTCGCTTATTTATTAAGTACTTAACGGATTGTTTATTCTTTAGCCAATAAATCGGGTAAAGCGGCCTTTAAATACAGCAACATCGACCAAATGGTTAAAACCGAGGCGATGTAGATAGCAGTGTATCCTAAATAGATTAACCAAATATGCAAGTCCGCACCTAAAAGAACAATAATAGCGATCATTTGAAAGGTGGTTTTTATTTTACCAATATTGCTGACAGCAACATTCGCTCTTTTGCCAAGCTCGGCCATCCACTCACGCAAAGCAGATACTAATATTTCTCGGCAAATAATAATACTGGCCGGAATACTGATCCAAATACTGTTGTAGTGTTCAACCAAAAGCACTAATGCGACAGCAACGATCAACTTATCCGCTACAGGGTCTAAAAACGCCCCTAATGGCGTCGATTGATCGAGTTTTCGGGCTAAGTAACCATCAAACCAATCGGTCACTGCTGCAATGGAAAACAAAACAGCCGCTATGACTCTTCCTGACTCCCCTAGCCAATAAAAACAGGCGACCATCAAGGGGATCATAAAGATACGACTAAGGGTAAGTATATTCGGTAAATTCATAAGTAATTATTGACCATGCAGTTGCTGAAATATTTGCTCAGCGAGTGTGTGACTGATTCCTGGAACCTTGGCTATTTCTTCTTGCGAAGCTCTGCGCATATTATTCAAGCTGCCAAAATAAAGTAAGAGTTCTTTGCGTCGCTTAGCCCCTACCCCAGTAATATCTTCCAAGGTAGAGCGACTACGGCTTTTTGCTCTGGCTTTTCTGTGGCCTGTGATGGCGAATCGGTGCGCTTCATCGCGAACCAGTTGCAATAATTGAAACCCTTCATTGTGAGCGTTGGGTATTATAGGTTGCTTTTGGTCGGCTTCCCATAAAAATTCCCACCCAGACTTACGGGTAACGCCCTGAGAGATCCCTAATAGGTAAATATCTAGCTGTAATTCGTTGAGCAAGGCTTGGATGCGGCTTACTTGGCCTTTGCCACCGTCTATAAGCAACAAACTAGGTAAGTCATCTTGATCCATGCAGCGTATTAGATGGCGGCGTACAGCTTGCTCTAAGGCAGCGTAATCGTCTCCAGCAGCGACGTCTTTAATACTAAAACGACGATAGCGCTTTTTATTTAGCCCTTCACTATCATAAACAACGCAAGATGCGTAAGGGTTTTCTCCCTTTGAATGGCTGACGTCGAAGCACTCTATTCTATTAGGCGCTTGCTCTAACTTAAGTAAATCAGCTACCGCTTGCAGTTTTTGTTTAGCTGCTTGGTGTCCTGAGATTTTCGCCTGCACACCAGCGCGTGCGTTTTCTTTAGCCATTTTCAACCAAACTCGGGGTTGGCCACGCTGACCTAGGCTATGACTAGGTTTTTTATCTTGCTGAATTTTAATGGCGTCTAGCAATGGGGTTACTTCGTCTTTGCTTAGCTCCACAATTAAATCTTGAGGTAAGCCATCGGGGGCTAAGCCATTGAGGTAATACTGGCTAATAAAATTAAGCAGTAACTCTTCATCCGATTCACCTGTTAAGTTTTTAGGATAAAAATGCTTGCTACCCAGTAAGCGACCCTGACGGAAGCTGAGACGATGTATACAGTAGATATTCTGCCACTCAATAATGGCCCAAATATCGGCGTCAGTACCGTCGCTGTATACGTTCTGTGATTCCTGCACCTGTTGCAGAAGCTCTATGCGGTCGCGTATTTCTGCGGCCTTCTCAAAGTTAAGTTGTTCTGAGGCCGCTAACATCTGATGCTGCAACTGCAAGCTAAGTTCAGTATTTTTGCCGCGTAAAAACAGCACAGCCTGGCGAACGCTTTCAGCGTAGTCTTCGTTGTTAATAAAGCCGACACATGGAGCCGTACAGCGTCCTATTTCATACTGTAAGCAGGCACGGCTACGATTCGAGAAGTAACTGTCTGTACAGTCTCTGATCTTAAAAATACGCTGCAAATAGTTTAACGTTTCTTTAACAGCATGGCTGTTTGGGAACGGGCCAAAATACTGTCCAGCCTTCTTTCTTTTACCACGTTGATAGGTAATGGAAGGAAAGCCGTGATCACTAAGGTAAATATATGGGTAAGACTTATCGTCTTTAAGAAGAATATTGTATTGCGGCCGATGCTCTTTAATCAGCGTCTGTTCTAGTAAGAGTGCCTCGGCCTCGTTGGCGGTGATAGTCACTTCGATATGGTGAATATGGCTGACCAACGCCACTGTTTTTGTGTTTAAGCCTCGGCTTCGAAAGTAGCTGGAAACCCTATTCTTTAAGTTTTTTGCTTTGCCTACATATAACAGCTCGTTATCAGCGTTATACATACGATAAACCCCAGCACGTTGGCTGAGAGTTTGTAAAAAAGCTTTTATATCAAATTCAGGCATTTACTGGTTATAAACTAGTGGCTCAATCAATCCATGATGCACTGCGAGGTGTGTTAATTCCACATCACCGTTAATACCAAGCTTTTCAAAAATACGATAACGATAGCCGTTGACTGTTTTAGTGGTTAAAAACAGTTTTGCACTGATATCTATGACTTTTTGGCAACCGACTATCATTATAGCGATTTGCAGCTCGCGCTCAGACAATAAATCGAATGGATTTTGATTGTCTTCAGTAAAAGGTCTTAAAGCCATACGTTGTGCAATTTCTGGGCTAATGTACTTCTGCCCACAATGCACTTTTTGAATTGCTAGAACGATTTCATCTGGCCCCGCCCCTTTGCTTAAATAGCCTGATGCACCTGCTTGTAATAAGCGGTTTGCAAATGGAGCATCATCACAAGCAGTGACAGCAATAATACGGGTGTCAGGTGACATACGCAGGATTTTACGGGTGGCTTCTATGCCACCTATACCGGGCATGCGCACATCCATAAGCACTATGTCGGGAGTAAACTCACGCACGAACTGAATGGCGTCTTCGCCACAGTTGGCTTCACCGACAACATTAATTCCTTTGTTATCGGCCAAAATACGACTAATGCCAAAGCGAACTAAATCATGGTCATCCACTATAAGTACACTAATCAAGCTGGAACCCTCATGCTTCCTGTAAATACGCTGCTTACTATAGCAAATGCCTGCTAGAAGCGGTATATGCGTTTGTTCTGCCAACTGTGTGTCACTGGGTTTAAGTTTTTAACCACATCCACGACACCCTCTTCTAAATTATGACGGGCTTTAAAACCTAGTCGCTCAGCCAGTTTTAACATGCCCCTGTTGTGTGGCAGGACCGTGCTGAATATTTGCAGCACCCCGCGCTCAGATAAGTAGTTAATTATCTCTGTCATCAGCTGTAAACCTAACCCTTCGCCGTGGCACTCGTCGTCAATAATAATAGAGAACTCAGCGGTTAGGTCGTCTGGGTCTATCCACACTTGCACCACACCATAAAGGTTGTTATCACGAATAGCGACAAATGCCATTTCGCGGTCGTAATCAATTTGGGCAAAGCGAGCGAGCTCACTGTGGCCAAACTGGCGACGGGTTGAAAAGAAACGTAAGCGTAATGATTCTGTGCTGATACTGTGATAAAAATCTTTCAATTGCGGTTCATCTTCTGCCCGAATAGGACGAATTAAATACAGGTTTCCGCTACGGCTTTCATACTGTGCCTCTAAGTCGTTAGGGTACGGCATAATTGCACTTTTTGCAGGCTGACCGACCTCCCCGGCCACCCCTATTACTAAGTAATGGCCTAGCTTACGACGAATGGCGTTAATTTCTAAGCCGGATATCCATGGATGATTTAATGCCAAGTGAGACAGTGCCACAAGCCAATGTTTTAAGGTAATCAACTCACGGTCTAAGTTTTTGCTTCTTTCAGATAATACCTGATAGAAGTGACTGCGCTTAATTAGCTTCTCTGCTAGGTTAGCGTTCAAAGGTGGTAAAGCGACTTGTCTATCAACTAGAATATCAGCGGTAGAACCGCCACCACCAAAGAATAAAAACGGCCCAATTTCACTGTCACGACCAATGCCAAAAGAAAACTGTAAGTTATCTAGGGCGCGGTACATAGTTTGAATGGTGTAACCAAGTACAGGGCTGTCATCAAACGCTTTATCAATAGCAGCTTCTAGTTCCGCTGCTGCTTCTCTAATTTCTTCTTTGCTCTTTAAATTACGGGCCACACTGCGTAAACGCTCACGCGGGTTATTACCGTAGGCAAATGGATACAAATATTTACGGTGATGAACACGCAGCACCCAAGGTCCAGGCACTTCATCGGTAAACTCTAAAGCTTCATCTAACGTTTTACGGTAGCGATTTTCGGCACAGGAAAACCCGTAGGCATTCAACAAATCCCATACAAAGTTAGGCATTAAATAGTCGCCCGGACGCTGTATCTCTAAAATTGCCTTATCTACTTCTTTGTAAGTGGAAGAAATAGGTATCTCTAAGCTTTCAGGCGTTTCTCGCAATAAGTCTTGAGTGCGCTGGTGGGCGACCATGTACATATAAGATTTAATAGCATTGTCAGGCGTTTCAAACGTAGGTACTCCGCTTAAGTCAAAGTGGTCTCGAGCCCCTTGGACTGTATGCTCACCCATCCAACTGGTGAGTACCGTTTTATTGCTAGCAAGTGCTACTTTTACTAATGCCTCTGCGTTTTCTAATGGGTTAGAACCACGGCTTGGTGTGTAGATTACAAGTAAAGCGTCGACATCAGGGTCATGTAATAAAGTTTGTGCTACAGCCGTTAACTGTTGAGGTTCTAACTCTGGGTTAAGGAGTACGGGGTTGTCTATACGAGCGTACTCTGGCAGTAACGAGCGTAATTGAGTACGCGTATCTTCTGATATTTCTGCCAGTTGTCCCTTGTCGTGCTGTAGGCGGTCTAAGGCCAATATAGCAGGCCCTCGACCGTTCGCTATGATTGCTAAGCGTGGACCAAAGTTTTCTCGTCTAGGGCTTAACGCATCAACGCAGTCAAACATCTCGTCGGTAGCCGATACTCGTAATACCCCAGCCCTGGCAAATACTTCATCAATTAAAATATCACGCGAACGTATGCCTTTTGGCGTTGGAATGCGATTTAAAGGACTTTCTTGAAAACGATTACTTTTAACCGCCAACACTAATTTATGACGCGAAGCTGCCCGTAAAGCGCGTACCAGTGCTTGGCCAGAGCCAATTTCATCAAGCTGTATTAACAAGGTTCGAACTTGTGGCTCTTGCACAATGTAATCGATAAGGTTTGGCAGAGTAACGTCTTGAGATTTGCCTAGAGTCAGCACGTGCGAAAAGCCAATATTACGGCTGTATGCCCAATCCATTACGCCCGAGGCTAAGGTTCCTGATTGGCCGACATATGCAATATGGCCACGCTTAACGGGGATATGCAAAAAGCTTGCGTTAAGCTTCCGCCCTGGAATAACCATGCCTAAGCAATCTGGACCCAATATGCGTATGCCGGTTTGTTCAATAGCTTGCTCTAAACGTTCACTAGAAGGCCAAAACTGCCAAGAACGGGTACGAGCAATACCACCTGTTAGTAGAATGGCTGCCCCTACCCCTTTGCTATGTAATTGCTTAATAATTTTGGGAACAGATTCTGCTGGGGTGCAGATGATGGCTAAGTCTATGTGTGTCTCTAACTGACTAATACGACTTAAAGCTGGCAAACTATAGACGGATTCATAGCCACGAATATTAATAGGAACGATTGGGCCAGAGAAGTTACCCGCTATTAGGTTTCGTAGAACTAGGCCACCTAAGCTGCCACGACGTTCAGAAGCACCAATGACAGCGATGGATCGAGGTTGAAAAAACAATTCGAGTGAACGGGTACCCATTGCTTCTAATCCTTTTGTTTAGTTGGCGTACAACATAACGCCATATACACTATAGACATTATTAAACACTAAAGCTTATATATGACTACCGCATATTACTCATATCAAGAACATTTTCTGCATAATACAGGATCAGATCATCCTGAACATGCTTTGCGTCTTCTTGCTATTGAACAAGAGTTAAAAAAACGTAACTTATGGGATCAATTGGTGCATGTAAACGGTCAACCCGCCAACATGCCCGATATTTTACGTACACACAGCCCTAAATATGTAGAAGAGTTGCAATTAATTCAACCTGCGCAAGGTCATATATATTTAGACGAAGACACCCCCATGTCTACAGGCACCTTAGAAGCAGCTCTGTATTCCGTCGGCAGCTGCACGTCTGCTCTAGATGCGCTCATGAATAATGAATTTCAAAATGCGTTTGTGGCCGCAAGACCACCAGGCCACCATGCTGAATATAGAAAAGGGATGGGGTTTTGTTTTCTTAACAATATTGCAGTAACCGCTTTAAGAGCCGCAGAAGTTCACCACCTACAACGTATAGCTATTTTAGACTTTGATGCACACCAAGGTAACGGCACTGTCGACATCCTTAAAGACGATTCACGTTTCTTGATATTGTCGAGCTTTCAACACCCCTTCTTTCCGCATTCTTTTTACCAAGAAAACCGTTACAACAACTTGGTTAACGTTTATTTGGATGCAGGGACTGGTAGCGAGGCATTCCGTGAAGGGGTTTCCAATATTTGGCAACCGGCGTTAAGCAGCTATGCACCAGAATTGATTCTTGTGTCTGCAGGGTTTGATGCTCATACCGATGATCATATGACTGAGTTAAATTTTTCGGACGATGATTACCACTGGATTGGGGAGTGGATTCAAAAGTACAGCCAGGCCCATCAAATTCCTTGGTTGGCGACATTAGAAGGTGGTTATAACTTAAACGCCTTAGGTCGCTCTAGTGCTGAATTTATTGCTGCTATGTTAAAGACTGACAGTCTTTAACCTGCTTCTACACAAATCATCACAAACATAACAACTCATTACAGCTAAGTATGGCATCTTGTTTTGACCAATAAGGAGTATTTCATGGTCAGAACAAATCCTAGCAATCCTAATCAAGTTATTGTTGCCAAACATTGGTTAAGACGAATTTATATTATTGAAGGAGTGGTCGCTTCAGTATTAGCACTTGGCTGTGTTTGGGTATTCGCTCAAGTAATAGCCGCATAATTGTACAAAAAGAAGTCAAAATATTACTTTTATCATTATTTTTTAAAAAAGCAGTTGACCTTAAGTGTAGCTTCAGTATTATACGCGCCATCGGAGGGATGGCTGAGTGGTTGAAAGCACCGGTCTTGAAAACCGGCGACGGTTTATCCCGTTCTAGAGTTCGAATCTCTATCCCTCCGCCAAATTCTAAAAAGCCAGTTATTTTTAACTGGCTTTTTTTATTTCTGCATTATTGTTTTGAATAGTCCAAAATAGTCTTATCTGTAAAAAAGCATAGGCAAAATGGCATGTCGTCTTTCTCTTTAATCCTTACACAATCTCCTAGTTCAAATGTAAGTCACTATTTAGCGCTAGACTTTGCTACCTCCCTACTAACACAAGGACATAGCTTAAAGCGTGTTTTTTTCTATCAAGACGCCGTCTATGTCGGTCTAAATGGCCAAACCCCTATTCAAGGGCAGCAATCATTAATGCAAAGTTGGTTACAACTATCTCGCTTGCACAAGTTTCCATTACAGCTCTGTATAGCCAACGCTATCCGCCGAGGATTAGTGAACAAACAAGAACAAGAGCGCTATCAGCTACCAGCACAGACTGTAGCGGATGGATTTGACTTAGTGGGCCTTGGAGAGCTTGCAGAAGCCTGCCAGGAGGACGATCGTGTCATTCAGTTCTAATTACGTATTAATTATCATAGAAAGCTCACCTACGCCTGATTTAGAAGCCTCTGAGCTTGCCCTTGCTTTAGCTGCCTTTGACCTACCCGTACAGGTTCTTTTTCGTGGTGCTGGCGTGTTTTGGTTACTACATCAGGAAGAACGTAAAATCGGTGGTAAATCTGCTTCCAAGGTGTTGGCTGCTTTTCCTATGTATGATATTAAAAAGACATTGGTAACTGACCAAGATATAAAAAAATACAATTTGAATATCAACAGTTTAATACCAAGTACTAGTGTCATTCCAACTGAAACACTAGCCTCTTTAATAAAGAGCGCTCACCATTGTTTTACTTTCTAAGGAGGTAGCGTATGGCACTTTATATGTTGTTGACGGATAACTACCCACTAGAAGATCTGCGCACTGCTTTCGAAGCCGATGACTGTTTGTTGGTATTAGCTGATGGGGTGTATCAACTGCCTTTTCTAACCAATTTCAAGCAAATCTATTTGCGTAATAAGGACTTACAACAACGTGGGTTAAGCACAGACAATTATAACAACACCTACATTATCGATGATGAAGAATGGGTATCATTAACCCTTAAACACAAACCTATAGTGAGTTTAAAGTGACAGCTCTGAGCTTAGATAAAGACGGTTTCTTGCTGAATTTAGATGATTGGTCTGAAGAAGTCGCAAAAGAACTTGCCCGTAAAGAAGGCATCGAATTAACCGAGGCTCACTGGGAAGTGATTTATAAATTAAGAGAGTTTTACGCTGAGTTTGATCTTTCACCTGCCATGCGTCCTTTGACTAAATATTTAAAAGCTAATTTAGGCGCCGATAAAGCAGGCAGTATTTATCTATTAAAGCTGTTTCCAGAAAGTCCGGCTAAGCTAGGCGCTAAAATTGCCGGACTCCCCCGCCCTGAAAACTGCCTGTAATCTTAGACTCTAAATTGTCCAGTTACGTGGCGTATGGCATCGGCAATATTGGTTAAAGCACGGCTGGAAGCCTCTACCTGTTGCATGCCCTTCATCGCCTCATTAGAAGTCGATTCTATTCCTTGTACGTTATCTTTAATATTCAGTATCGATTGCTGCTCTTGGTCGATTACTGTTGCTATTTGAGCATTCATTTGGGTAATTAAACCAATCTTCTCGGTTATTTGCTCCAAGCTAGTGTCTGTTTTAGTCGCATTTTCAACACTTAGATGCGCCTGTTCTTGACTGTCTTCCATGGCTTTCACTGCTGAAACGGCTGCCTCTTGTAACTGCTCAATCACGTTTTGAATTTCTTTAGTTGAATGTTGAGTACGGGAAGCAAGCGTACGTACTTCATCAGCAACCACAGCGAACCCTCGACCTTGCTCACCCGCACGCGCAGCTTCAATAGCCGCATTAAGCGCTAACAAGTTGGTTTGCTCGGCAATACCACGGATTACATCTAGAATACTGCCAACGTTGGAGGTGTCGGATTCTAGTTTGCGAATAACATCACTGGTTTTTTCAACTTCTTGTGCTAGAGCTTTTATGCTAGTAACGGTTTGATTAACCACTCCACGCCCTTCTTTAGCTAAGCTATCGGCTTCTTGAGCTGTTTCAGACGCTAAGCCAGCGTTGGTTGAAACCTGCGTCATGCTAACAACCATATTATCCATAGCATAGGAAACCGCTTCGGTAGCACGTCTTTGTTCTTCTGTGGCTTGCTTGGTGGTACCTGTGAGGGAGTTTAAGTCTGAGGCAACACTGGTAAGCGGCTGAGTATTACTAAGAAGCTCACTGATGCTGTTGTGAAGTTTCTCAATAAACAGGTTAAATGAGTCCACTACTTGACCAAGTTCATCTTCTGAACGCTTTTCTATGCGCTGAGTTAAGTCACCATCACCACTAGCTATGGCGCGTAAAGATGTTAGCAGACTAGATAATGCTTCGTTTAATAAACTACTGATTGCCCAAGCGGCAGAAATCATAATAACTAAAGTGATTATGGCAATCATTAAAGACAAAGACTGCACTTTTTCAGCGGCAGCATTAGAGTCACTAACTGTTTTATTAAATGCTTCTAGACTGCTATCGCTATAGGCAATCATGGCCTTACGGGTAACCTCTAGGCCAGTGTTCATTTGTTCAATTTGTCTAGCCATAGACATAGGATCGAAGCTGCCATCAAGCATGGATACGGAAATTTTACTCGCCACTTGGAAGTAACTTTCAAAATCACGTTGTAATTGGCTTATCTGAGCGTTACGCTCAGGCCACAACTGTTGTAGCTTTTTAAAACTATTAAGCGTGTTTTGAGACTCTTGAGTAGCTGTTTTTATGAAATCCATCTCACCCGTACTAACAGCCGTAGAAAATAGCTCTTCTATTCGTGCTAAGCGGACAATATTAGCCTTGGACTCTTCAACGGTAGGAAAGTAAACCTGCTGAATATCAGTCAATCTATTGGTGTTATCTGTATTGAGGTTATAGCTAATAATTAAATTAACTAAAAAACCGATAATCGCAATAACGGCCAGTGATAAAATCTTTATTTTAATACTTAGCGAACGTAAAAAACTCATGGTTTCCCCAGCATTAATATATATACATTAAGCTTAGTTTAATTAATTTGGCACGTAGGAATTATCGGTCATTTCAGTAAATACTTTAACTTTAATCCTTAACGCCACTGTAACTTATCATATAAAGACACTACCGCACCGACAATCGTTAGAGTGGGAGCGCCAATTGTATTATTCGCTACGAACTCAGGCATAGTATCAAGCGTTTTAATATGTACTTTTTGTTCAGGCAAAGTGCCCTTTTCAATAAGAGCAATAGGTGTATCGGCTGGCATGCCTGCATTAATTAAATTCTCACAAATTAATGGCAACCCTCCTAAGCCCATATAAATAACCAAAGTCTGATTTGGATGAATCAATTCATGCCAAGGTAAGTCACAGGTGTTATTTTTTAAATGGCCTGTAACAAAACGTACACTTTGCGCATGCTCTCGGTGCGTCAAAGGAATGCCCGCATAAGCCGCACAACCACTAGCTGCGGTTATGCCTGGTACTACCTGAAAGGCAACACCTGCCTCAGCCAGCTGCTCTATCTCTTCGCCACCACGGCCAAAGATAAACGGATCTCCGCCTTTTAGGCGTAATACCTTCTTACCGGCCTTAGCTGAATCGACCAGTAATTTGTTAATGTCTGCCTGCGGGACGGAATGAAAACTCTTTTCTTTGCCAACGTAAAAACGTTCTGCATCAGGAGAGATAAGCTCTAATATCAGAGGATTTACTAAGCGATCGTAATAAACGATGTCGGCTTTTTGAATTAAACGCAAAGCACGAAAAGTCAGTAAATCGGGGTCCCCAGGGCCTGCACCAACCAGCCATACCTCACCGGTACTTATTTCATTGTTAAGTATTTCTTGGGTAACGGCTTCTACGCGTTCAGGCTTACGTCCAAGGATAAGCTCAGGTGCCAAGCTGTTCATCCAACGACGCCAGAAAATAGCACGCTCTTTGCTGGGCAGCAGTGCCTTTATTTTGTCTCTTAAACCCTCTACGTATTCAGCCAAGATTTTATAGTCTTGTGGAATAAAGGCCTCAATACGCTGACGCACATGGCGTGTGAGTGCCGGAGAAGTGCCGCTGCTGGATATGCTTATTAATAAGGGTGAACGGTCAACCACCGCCGGAAACATAAAATCGTTATCGGCTGTGTCATCCACACGGCAAATAAAGCAGCCCTGTTCACGGCCTGACTTCGCCAACTGGCTATTTAACACTTTGTTATCGGTAGACAATACTAGAAAGGTACCCGCCTCAAAGCGTTCGTCTGCAGTGGCTTGTCGTTTTTCAAGCGTAATCTGGTCAGCAAGCTGCAAGACTTCTTCATTCAGCTGCGCTGCAATAACAGTGACTGCAGCACCGGCTTTAACCAATGTTTGTATTTTGCGAGTGGCTACTTTACCTGCCCCTATCACTACAAACCTTTGGCCATCCCCACGCCAAACCAAAGACAAAGTCATCATGCCTGAATCACCTCTAAGCCACCCATATAAGGGCGCAGTACGTCTGGAACAACAATGCTACCATCGGCTTGTTGGTAGTTTTCTAATACGGCCACCAAAGTACGACCCACGGCCAAACCAGAACCATTAAGCGTATGCATTAGCTCAGGCTTGCCGGTTTCAGGATTACGCCAACGCGCTTGCATACGACGTGCTTGGTATGATTCGAAGTTACTGCAAGAAGATATTTCACGGTATTTATTCTGGCCAGGTAACCAGACTTCTAAATCGTAGGTTTTAGCGGCAGAAAAGCCTAAGTCGCCGCCACATAAAAGCACTTTACGGTAAGGCAGTTTTAACAGCTGTAGAATGGCTTCAGCATGACCTGTTAGTTCTTCTAATACTGCGTTTGAGTCTTCGGCTTTAACAAACTGTACCAGCTCGACTTTATCGAACTGATGCTGGCGAATCATGCCACGGGTATCACGACCATAACTGCCCGCTTCACTACGAAAACAAGGCGTATGGGCCACACGTTTAATGGGTAAAGAACCGTCATAAACGCTGTCACGCATAAGGTTGGTAACTGGTACTTCTGCGGTTGGAATTAAGTAAAAATCGTTTTCGCCTTGAGCATTAGGAATTTTAAAAAGGTCTTCTTCAAATTTAGGTAGCTGACCTGTGCCTTCTAATGCCTGACGGTTAACCATGTAAGGTACGTAAGTTTCTTCATAGCCATGCTTGTCTGTATGGGTATCAAGCATAAACTGCGCCAGTGCACGGTTTAAGCGTGCCATCGCGCCACTCATAACCACAAATCGAGAACCAGCTAGTAGCGCGCCGTCGTCAAAGCTCAAACCCAATGCTTCGCCTAGGTCGACGTGGTCTTTGGCTTCGAATTCAAATTGAGTAGGTTCGCCCCACTTCAATACTTCTATATTATCGTCTTCGTCTTTACCAGCAGGTACGTCGGCTTGTGGAATGTTAGGCACATTCATTAGCCAGTCACGCAAGGCTTGTTCTGCTTGCTTTGCTTCTTGCTCTGCTGCTTTGATATCGGAATCGATACTGCCCATAACTTCGGCTTTAGCTTCGTCTGGGGTTTTACCTTGAGCAATTAAGGCACCTATCTGCTTGGACGCTTTCTTCTTTTCAGCTTGCAGGCCTTGCGCCTTAGTTAAGGCATTTTTACGCGCCTCGTCTAATTGTTGAAACTCACTGGCGTCTAAATCAAAACGCTTAATGGTTAAAGCTGCTTTAACGGCGTCTAAATTGTCGCGAATAAACTTGATATCAAGCATAAGAAGTTAACATCCATTATTTAAATATGTTTAGCACACCAAATACCGGCCAATGTCGCCAGTAAACAACAAACAACACTGCCACCGACATAACCGGCAAAGGCTAGCAGGCGTTCTTGTTGCAGTAAGGTGATGCTTTCTAAAGAGAAACTAGAGAATGTGGTAAAGGCACCTAAAAAACCAACAATCCACAGGTAACGATAATACTCGCTTCCCCACTGTTGTTGAATAAGCCACACCCACAATAAACCTATTACAAAGGAACCTAAAATATTTGCCGTAAGAGTCGCATACGGAAAATCATTTCCTAAGAAGAAATTCATTACTTTGGTTAAACCAAAACGTGACGTTGCCCCCAGCGCTCCACCAAAAGCGACCAGTAACCAGCTCATTATTGCCCCTTGGAATTATTCTGGTAACGCTTAATGGCTGAATTATTATCTAATTGGCGCAAATATTCGAGCTTTTGACCAATTTTAATTTCCAAACCACGCGGCACAGGCTGATAAACCTGAGTGTCTTTTAGCTCTGGTGGGAAGTAATTCTCACCGGCTGCATAGGCTTCTGGCTCATCATGGGCGTAACGATAGTCACCACCGTAGTCCATGTCTTGCATCATTTTAGTGGGGGCATTACGTAAGTGCATGGGCACATCGTAAGCCGGAGTAGAAGCAACCAACTGACGCATTTGATTGTAGGCATTATAAGCGGCGTTACTTTTTGCAGCACTGGCTAAGTAAACCACTGTCTGTGCTAAGGCCAGCTCGCCTTCTGGGCTGCCTAAGCGCTCGTATGTGGTTGCAGCATCATTGGCAAGCTGAATGGCTCTGGGGTCGGCAATGCCAATATCTTCCCATGCAATGCGTACAATTCTGCGGGCAAGATATCTTGGGTCACAACCGGCTTCTAACATACGCACTAACCAATACAAGGCAGCGTCGGGGCTAGAGCCGCGTACAGACTTGTGCAGTGCAGAAATCTGTTCGTAAAATATATCTCCGCCTTTATCAAAGGCTTTGGCGTGGCTACCTAAAACTTCTTTGGCAATATCGATTGTTAATGGCTGGTCTGCGGCTAATTGCAGTGCTATCTCTAGCATATTAAGTGCGCGACGAGCATCGCCATCAGCGGCTTGCGACAACAGCTCTACTGCTTCAGTAGTTACTTCTATTGCAGTGTTTTCTTCTGTTTCTAAACGTGCCAGAGCTTGGCGTAATAACTGTTGTAGCTGCTCTGGCGTTAACCGCTTTAAGACCAGTACCTGTGCTCTGGATAAGAGCGCGTTGTTTAATTCAAACGAGGGGTTTTCGGTGGTGGCACCAACGAAGATAAAAGTACCGTCTTCAACATAAGGAAGAAATGCATCTTGTTGCGACTTATTAAAACGATGCACTTCATCAATAAAGAGTACGGTTTTACGACCATAAGCACGATGTTTTTGCGCCTGCTGGACGGCATCACGAATTTCTTTCACACCGGCCAATACAGCACTAATACTAATAAAGGCAGCGTCTATATAAGTGGCTAATAGCCTAGCCAAAGTGGTTTTACCGACACCGGGTGGGCCCCAAAATATTAGCGAGTGTAAATTACCTGCTTCTAAGGCTCGGCGTAAGGGCGTGCCCACACCAACAACATGCTCTTGACCAACGTAATCTTCTAAACGTGTTGGCCGCATTTTTGCGGCTAAGGGTTCGTAGGCGCTACTTTCGGCAAATAAATCAGCGCTCATGACGTCCATCTATCACATCAACGCCCTCTGGGGTTTTGAATACAAAGGTATTAGGGTCAATGTCTTGGTTAACTTTGGTGTTTTCAAAAATTATTTCTGTCACTTGCCCTGCGACATCAAAGATACTCATGCTTTCTAATTGGTCGTTAAAATATTGAAACTCAAGTTTTTCAAATAACTGGCTAGAGTCTTTAGGTATTAATGAATAACGACTAATAGCATCGGTAGTTTTCAATTTTACTGTAAAATTCTTGCTGACTTCACTGGCGTCACCGCTTAGTAGTAAAGCCGGTGTTTCTTGAATACGATTTTCCATATCTCGAATGGTAACTTGCTCTAGGTCCATGTCGTAAATCCATACTGACAATCCGTCGGAGATAACTAACTGCTCGTAGGGTGGGTTAGTTTGCCAGAACAGTTTACCAGGCTTCTCGATCATGATTTTACCGCTGAGTTCTTGCAGCTCGCGTTGCTTACCATCACGCATAACTTGTATGAAGTTTGCCTGCATGTTTTGTAATTGGCTTAATTTATTTAAAAAAGAATTTAAGGCTTTATTGTCATCCGCTTGGACCGTGAAACTTACAACTAAAGTCAAAGACAGAAGCAATTTAAGCATTGTGTTAAAGGTGTTTGAAATCATAAATATTCCTAATATTCTGGAGGCGCACTGGCTAATACTTCGCGAGCACCATTATGCGCTGGTGCAGACACCACGCCAGCTGCTTGCATTGACTCGACTAACCGTGCGGCACGGTTATAGCCGATGCGTAGTTTACGCTGTACTGATGAAATTGAACACTTGCCGCTTTCGGTAATAAAGGCTACTGCTAAGTCATAAAGTTCGTCTTGCTCGCCATCACTGCTGTCTCCCATAACAGCACCGCCCTCTTCATCGTAACAGGTGATTTCTTCAATGTACTTAGGTTCGGCACGAAGCTTCCACTCAGCTACTACTCTGTGAACTTCATCATCGTCAACAAAAGCTCCATGAACACGTTCTGGCTGAGCAACTCCAGGAGGCATAAAGAGCATATCACCATGCCCTAAAAGCTGCTCTGCTCCGCCTTGGTCTAAAATGGTGCGCGAGTCAATTTTAGACGACACCTGAAAGGCAATGCGGGTAGGAATGTTGGCTTTAATCAACCCAGTAATTACATCCACAGACGGTCGCTGAGTGGCAAGTATCATATGTACGCCCGCTGCTCGTGCTTTTTGTGCAATACGCGCGATAAGTTCTTCAACTTTCTTACCGACCACCATGATCATGTCAGCAAACTCATCAATAACAATAACGATATGAGGCAATGGTTCTAGCAGTGGCGGCTGCGTTTCAAACGATTGCTCAATGCGCCATAGTGGGTCAGCAATGGGTTGCCCCGCTTCAATTGCATCCTTCACTTTCTTGTTAAACCCAGCTAGGTTTCTTACACCTAGCTTGGACATAAGTTCATAACGACGATCCATTTCCGTTACCGACCAACGCAAGGCACTGGCAGCTTCTTTCATATCGGTTACTACAGGCGTAAGCAGATGAGGAATACCACCATAGACGGAAAGCTCAAGCATTTTTGGATCAATCAAAATCATACGTACTTGTTCTGGTGTCGACTTAAGTAAAATACTGATGATCATGGCATTAACGCCCACCGATTTACCTGAACCGGTAGTACCGGCCACAAGTAAGTGAGGCATTTTTCCGAGGTCGGCAGTAATTGGGTTTCCACCAATATCGTGCCCAAGAGCTAGTGTCAGTGGTGACTTAGACTGATCGTATTCAGGTGAGGACAGAACTTCAAATAGAGAAACAATGGCCCTATCTTCGTTAGGTATTTCGATACCCATAACAGATTTACCGGGAATAACCTCAACCACACGCACACTTAGCATGGCCATTGAGCGGGCTAAGTCGCGAGCTAAGTTAGTAATTTTACTGGCTTTAACCCCGGGAGCTGGCTGAATTTCAAAGCGAGTAATAACTGGCCCTGGGGCTACTGCTGTTACTTCTACCTTAACACCGAAATCGGCTAGCTTTTGCACTAACAACTTAGAAAGTTCTTGCAAGCGCTCTGGTGAAAACCCGCTTTTAGTATTCTTTTTAGGTTGATTTAACAAACCGATAGAAGGCAGCGTTTGATGCCTATCAAACAGTTTTCCTTGTAAATCAAATTGCGCTCGTTGACTCGGGCCTGAGTTACGCTTTGGTAGCGGCTCAATTGGAATTTCATTAACAGGCTTTGATTCGGTTTTAGCTCTTCTTATCAATCTCTTGGGCGCTGCTAGCTCATCCATTAACCAAGGTTCGTTATCATCAGCATATGGCGCATTTAGCTCTTGATCTTCTGTGGTAAAAAACGTATCGCTCAGAAGTGGTGGTTCAAGCTCGGCTTGCGATCCGTTGTTTATACGTGTCCCTTCAGAGCCTTGTAACTCTTTGTCTTCTTTTTGCTTAGTCGCTAGTCGTAACACCCAACCACCAAGTTTTTCGAATAACTGTAACCAAGAAAACTCAAGGTACAGCATTAAACCTAAAGCAACACTGGCACTAACTACAACAGCAGTGCCAACAAAACCAAACAAAGGTAAAAGAAGTGACAGCAACCAATGACCTAGAACCCCACCGGCACCAGCGGGTAATCCTTCGCCTTGCCAAATACTCATTTCTGCTAGAACACAGCACATAGCGGTGGTTAATAAAAAGCCGAAACTGCGAACAAACCAAGCTAAACTGTTTCTGCTGGGTCTTTTGCGAAACATCAACACAAGCTTAATGATAATAAGCAAGGGGATAACATAGGCTAAGAAGCCAAACCCTTGTAGAAGAAGATCGGCTAGGTAAGCGCCAACTATACCTGCTGCATTACTTACTTGTTTAGTATTGCCAACAGACCAAGAGGGATCGTTGGCAGAATAAGTAGCTAACGCTACCAATAGTAATAAACTGGCCAAAAGGGATATCAAAAATATTACATCGTGCGAGCGACGCCAATAATTTTTTTGCGGTTGCGTATCTGATTCTTCTTCTAGCATCTGCTCGTTTAACCTATTCTTGGGTAACTAAATTCCATAAACTATCAATAAAACAGTATCTTAACATGGCTTTGCTATGATTGAGCCTGATAATACAATGGCCAACCATTATTAGCGTATTTTTATGACCTATCGATCTATTAAATTACTGCAAGAGGTATCAACCCAAAACTGCAGCTACTTAGCTGGACAGCAGTCTCGTAATATTTTCATCGACCCTAACATGGCCATCGACCAACCTTTACTAGACACGCTAAACCTTAATGGTTTCCGTCGCAGCGGAAAAATGATCTACCGCCCTAACTGCCCAAGTTGCAATGCTTGCAAAGCCGCACGCGTGTTGAGCAATGAGTTTAAACCCAGTAAGTCACAAAAGCGTATTCTTAAACGCAATCGAGATTTACAGATCTCTGTAGCTGCACCTGCTGATACTTCTGAATACTACGATCTTTACGAACGATATATTAGCTCACGTCACAGCGATGGTGAAATGTACCCACCAACTCATAAACAGTTTGCAGACTTTTTATGCAGAGACTTTGGTAACACTCGCTTTTTATTAGCCCATGCAGGCAATCAGCTTATTGCCTGCATGGTGTTCGATATTTTAAGTAACGCACTTTCTGCTGTGTATTGTTTCTATGACCCTGAATTAGAGCAACGTTCACTTGGCAGCTTTATGATTTTAACTCTCATTCACCTTACCCAAGGGTTAAATATGCCTTATAACTACCTTGGCTATTGGGTTGAAGGCTGCAATAAAATGGATTACAAAAAAAGTTACGGGCCTTTAGAGGTGTTTGCAGATAATATCTGGCAGGATTTAAGCTAACTTACTGTTATGCACGTTGTTTCTTTGCTTATTGTGTTTTTTTCAGGCAACATATGCGCGCATAATTGCAATGTCTTTATAGGTGACTAATGGCGAAAGATGATCATATTGAAATGGAAGGTGAAGTAATTGACACTCTTCCTAACACAATGTTCCGTGTGAAATTAGAAAACGGACACATAGTAACTGCACATATCTCCGGAAAAATGCGCAAAAACTATATTCGAATTCTAACCGGTGATAAGGTAAAAGTTGAATTAACACCCTACGACCTATCTAAAGGCCGTATCTCTTACCGCGCACGTTAAGACCGCCTGCCAAATTATAAAGAGCTGCCAGCTAAGCTGGTAACTCTTCAGGCATGGCAATACGCAACTTCCCTTTCTCGACAAACACATCAACCTCACCACCTTGGTTAAGTTGACCGAACAATATCTGCTCGGCGAGCGGTTTCTTGATCTTATCTTGTATCAAACGGTTCATCGGCCTTGCACCCATGGCTTCATCGTAACCATGTTCTGCTAACCATAAGCGTGCTTCATCATTAATGTTAAGCATGACACGTTTACTGTCTAGCTGCCCTTGTAGCTCTGTTAAGAACTTGTCGACCACATGTAAAATAGTATCTCGTGTTAATGGTGCAAACTGCACAATGCTATCTAGACGGTTTCTAAACTCCGGCGTAAAAGACTTCTTCAATGCTTCCATTCCGTCACTGCTGTGATCTTGGTGTACAAAACCAATACTCGCTCGACTCATACGCTCGGCACCGGCGTTAGTGGTCATAATTAATATGACATTACGGAAGTCTGTTTTACGGCCATTGTTATCGGTCAACGTACCATGATCCATCACTTGTAATAGGATGTTAAACACCTCTGGGTGCGCTTTTTCGATTTCATCAAGTAGCAATACACAGTGTGGTGTCTTATTAATGGCTTCTGTAAGCAAGCCGCCTTCATCGTAACCAACGTAACCTGGTGGCGCACCAATCAAGCGTGAAACGGTATGGCGCTCCATATACTCGGACATATCAAAGCGAATAAGCTCCATTCCCATTATCAAGGATAACTGGCGAGCCACTTCTGTTTTACCCACACCAGTAGGGCCAGCAAACAAGAAAGAGCCTATGGGTTTTTCTGGCGAGGAAAGTCCAGCTCGAGACATTTTCACAGCGGTTGAAAGCGTTTGAATCGCTTCGTTTTGACCAAACACCACCATCGATAGTTTATCTTCAAGCTTAAACAGTAATTCTTTGTCTGAGGCAGACACAGTTTTCGCAGGAATACGCGCAATAGAAGCAATGACCTGTTCAATTTCAGGCACACCTATCACTTTCTTACGCTTACTGGCAGGCTGTAACTGCTGATATGCACCTACTTCGTCGATAACGTCAATGGCTTTGTCAGGAAGGTTGCGATCAGTAATATAGCGCTCTGAAAGCTCAGCTGCGGCTTTCAATGATTTATCGGTGTAACGCAAACCATGATGTTCTTCAAAGCGAGACTTTAAACCTTTAAGAATTTTATAAGTATCTTCTACAGAAGGCTGAGTAACATCGATCTTTTGGAAGCGACGTGTCAATGCGCTGTCTTTTTCGAATATCCCACGGAATTCACTAAAAGTAGTGGAGCCGATACAGCGGATTTCACCTGAGCTTAATATAGGCTTGAGTAAATTACTGGCATCCATTACCCCACCAGAAGCAGCACCAGCGCCAATAATGGTATGAATTTCATCGATAAATAAAATACCATGCGGCTGCTTTTTAAGCTCTGCCAGCAAGGCTTTAAAGCGTTTCTCGAAGTCACCGCGATACTTAGTTCCAGCAAGTAAAGCACCCATGTCTAGACTATAGACAACGGCATTACTAATAATCTCGGGTACGTCGCCCTCAATAATGCGCTTAGCTAACCCTTCGACTATGGCGGTTTTACCAACACCTGAGTCACCTACCAACAGCGGATTACTTTTGCGGCGACGCGCCAATGTTTGCACTAGACGACTGACTTCGTCATCACGACCTATTAGCGGGTCTATTTTACCTTCACGCGCTAAACGGTTTAGGTTAACGGCATAGTTTTCTAAGGCGCTGGCGCTTTCTTGGCCAAGTTCCTCTTCAAAGCCTTCAGGTGCGGATTGGTCTAAACCATCTTCTTGCTCTGAAACTTTAGAAATCCCGTGTGATATAAAGTTAACAATATCAATACGGGCAATGTTTTGTTGTTTAAGGAAATAAACAGCTTGGCTTTCTTGCTCAGAGTAAATGGCCACTAAAACGTTGGCACCAGTTACTTCAGCTTTACCAGAAGACTGAACATGGAAGACAGCACGCTGCAGCACCCGTTGAAAACCTAACGTAGGCTGCGTTTCACGGAGTTCATCATGGTTTGGAATGACTGGTGTGGTAGCCTCTACAAAATCACTTAGATCCTTGCGTAGAAGGTTTAAATTGGCTCCACAGGCGTTAAGTACAGTGTAGGCCGCAGCGTTGTCTAGCAACGCCAGTAACAAATGCTCTACGGTCATAAACTCATGACGTTTAGCACGTGCACTTTGGAAGGCTTCGTTTAAGGTCTGCTCTAATTCACGATTTAGCATATGGCCTCCTAATCGTCTTCTCCCGCTGGTGCTATTTCACATATTAGCGGGTGCTGACATTCTCTTGCGTATTGATTAACAATACTTGCTTTTGTTTCAGCGATGTCACGAGTATATATAGCACATACTGCGCGACCTTGCGTATGAACCGTTAACATAATCTGCGTTGCCTGCTCAGCAGTCTTAGCAAAGTAACTTTGTAACACCTCCACTACAAAATCCATGGGCGTGTAATCGTCATTTAACATTATCACTGCATATTTACGAGGTTGTTTGAGCTCTGGCTTAGCAACTCCTAGCGCGAGTCCGCCTTCGTAATCACTATCGTCTGACTCTTGGCTTAATTTAATACTGTTAATCATTAGTTTAGACACAATTTATAGACAAAGAACAATTTGATTCATCATAACCTTCTGCACGCTAAGGCTCTAGCCTTATTGCGTACATTAAACGGAACAAAAGTCATATTAACATTGGCCTTATAAGTTACTTCATGCGCTTGACTGTAATATTTGCAATGCGTAAGTTATGGAACTGAGTGTTCCAACTACGCTAATAAAAATTAAAATCCAAGCAGTTAAGGAGACCCTTGTATGAAAACAGGGACAGTAAAATGGTTTAATAACGCTAAGGGGTATGGCTTCATTCTTGCTGACGATAGTAATGAAGACCTCTTTGCACATTACAGCACCATTCAAATGGATGGCTATAAAACCCTAAAAGCTGGACAGATAGTTGAGTTTGAAACCCAAGCTGGTGAAAAAGGAACTCACGCAATCAATATTCGTGCTTCTAGCTCTAGCATAAACATCAGCGAGCCTGAGGTAACGAGCACACCCGCCACTGCAGAATAAGAATAGCGCTAAGCAGAATTAAAAAACGCCAGCATGCTGGCGTTTTTTAATGATGTATAAGTGTTTATTAGCACTTATGATTATCAATCAAAGCATTAAAAGTCTTACTTGGACGCATCACCGCAGTCAGTTTGATAGGATCAGGGCGATAATAACCGCCTATATCCACAGGCTTACCCTGAACTGACTTAATCTCTTCCATAATGCGCGATTCGTTATCTTTAAGAGCAATCTCTAAAGGTGCAAAGCACTCTTTTAAAACAGCATTCTTATCTTGGCTTACTAGGGCTTCTGCCCAATAACGAGCTAAGTAATAGTGACTACCTCGGTTATCGATTTCACCTAATGAACGGCCGGGCGACTTATGCCTATCCAGCATTTTACCAACTGCTACGTCTAGGGTTTCTGCAAGTACACCAGCACGTCTGCGGCCAGTAATATTGTACATATGCTCCAGTGAAGCGGCTAATGCCATAAACTCGCCTAAGGAGTCCCAACGTAAGAAGTTTTCTTCTAGTAACTGCTGAACATGCTTAGGCGCTGAACCACCGGCACCTGTTTCAAACAAACCACCACCGGCCATTAAAGGCACTATGGATAACATTTTAGCGCTGGTCCCTAACTCTAGAATAGGGAATAAGTCGGTTAGGTAGTCACGTAAGACGTTACCAGTAACAGAAATAGTATCTTTACCGTTAATCATACGTAGCATGGTGTAACGAGTTGCATCTTTAGGGTTCATAACCTGAATATCTAACCCTTCAGTATCGTGATCTGCTAAGTACTTATTTACTTTCTTTAATACTTCAGCATCGTGTGCGCGGTTAGCATCAAGCCAGAAAACGGATGGGGTTTCAGTTAGTCGTGAACGATTTACTGCAAGCTTTACCCAGTCTTGAATTGGAGCGTCTTTAGTCTGACACATGCGCCAAATATCGCCCTGCTCTACATCATGCTCAAGTAAAACCACATTATTCTCATCAATAACCTGAACCTTACCATCAGCGGCAATTTCAAAGGTTTTATCATGAGAGCCATACTCTTCTGCTTGCTGTGCCATTAAACCTACGTTGGGCACGCTGCCCATAGTGCGTGGGTCAAATGCACCGTGCTCTTTACAGAACTCAATGGTTTCTTGATAGATACTGGCATAACTACGATCTGGAATAATTGCTTTGGTGTCGTGTGTATTACCATCTGCACCCCAGAATTGACCTGATGCACGGATAACTGCTGGCATTGAAGCATCAACAATAACGTCGTTCGGGAAATGAAGGTTAGTGATACCTTTGTCTGAGTTTACCATACCCAGTGCAGGGCGGGCCTCATAACACTCATCAATAAGCTTCTTAACACCTTCAGCATCCTCTTTACTTAAACGCCCTAAACGTACGTTTAAAAGGTCAGCTAAACCGTTGTTTGGGTTGTAAGTAACATCGCGAAGCTTATCACCGTATTGCTCAAAGACTTTGTCAAAGAACACCGACAAAGCATGACCAAATATAATAGGGTCTGATATCTTCATCATGGTGGCTTTAAGGTGAATAGACACAAGAATGCCTTTTTCTTTGGCATCATCGTATTCACGTGCAAAGAACTTACGCAGTGCTTTTTTGCTCATTACCGCTGAATCAATAATTTCACCAGCAAGAATACCCAAACCTTCTTTTAAGACTTTTTTGTTGCCATTCTTATCAGTGTGCTCGATTCTTACGGTCGTTGGTGAAGATAAAGTAGTGGATTTTTCGCTGCCGTAGAAGTCACCTTCTGTCATATGTGCAACATGTGTTTTTGAGTCTTTACTCCACGCACCCATACTATGAGGGTTGTTACGTGCATACTGTTTAACAGATCCAGGAGCACGACGGTCCGAGTTACCTTCACGCAATACTGGGTTTACAGCACTGCCTTTGATTTTTTCGTAACGTCTTCTTGCTTCTGCATCTTCTTCGTTCTTAGGTTCTTCAATGTAACGTGGCACTGGATAGCCGTCGTCTTGAAGTTCTTTAATGGCGGCTTTTAACTGGGGAATAGAAGCACTAATATTGGGTAGCTTAATAATATTGGCACTGGGGTCTTTAGTAAGTTCGCCTAAATATGCTAGGTCATCGTTTTGACGCTGAGGCTTTTGCAAATATTCTGGAAACGCGGCTAGGATACGACCCGCTAAAGAAATATTACGGGTTTCTATTTCAATACCCGCAGACTGAGTGAACGCCCTAATTATTGGTAATAATGAGTAAGTAGCTAATACTGGGGCTTCATCTGTTTCTGTATAAATAATTTTAGGGTTATCTTTGGACATTCTAACTCCTTATAATTGGTGCTATGGCGCATAATTGTAGGTATAAAAAGCTTTTGGCTGTTCTAAATTATTACCTACAATCCACTTCTTTACCGCTTTTGGTTAAAACGGTACGGAGGTTTTCCGTCGACTTATTCAGTTCGTGTGCGTAATCTGTAGTTTTTTTACAAGAAAAGCAAGTAAGACCAATGAATTAGTAGTTTTCTTACAAGAATTTAACAAGAAACACATATATGGCACGTTTGATCATTTTTAATAAACCATTTAACTGCTTATCTCAGTTTAGTGATCAGCAAGGGCGAATCACTCTCAAAGACTTTCTAGATATTCCCAACGTCTACCCTGCTGGACGTTTAGACAATGATTCTGAAGGTCTATTATTACTAACAGATGACGGCCAGTTACAGGCTCAAATTTCCCACCCTAAATACAAAGTTGAAAAAACCTACTGGGCACAAGTTGAAGGTAGACCTAATAAAGATGCTCTGCAAGCTTTGCGTCAAGGCGTCATACTAAAAGACGGGAAAACTCTGCCAGCAAAGGTCTCTCTGCTTAACAATGAACCAGACCTTTGGTTAAGAAACCCACCCATCAGACAACGTAATAACGATGTCACTTCATGGCTTGAGATTAAAATCTCTGAAGGGAAAAACCGTCAAGTACGAAGAATGACTGCTCATGTAGGCCACCCCACTCTCAGATTAGTCAGAATACAAATAGGTGAGTGGAAGTTAGACAACCTACAGCCTGGTGAGTTCTGCGAAGTGGAAGTTGAGCTGAGGTTACCAAAGAAAACAAATAATAGCGGCAGCCCTAGGCGATATCGTCCAAGAAAGCCCGTATAATTTGAGCCTACACCTAGTAATCAGGTAAACTGTAGTCAAAACCTTAGAGACATTTCATGAGCAATCGTTGGACCCCTCACGCTACTGTTGCCACCATCGTTGAATTAGATGGTCGTTTTCTAATGATAGAAGAATACGCTCATGGTGACACTCCTGTTTTTAATCAGCCTGCCGGTCATATTGAAGAGCATGAAACCATTGTAGCCGCAGCAAAACGAGAAACGCTCGAAGAATCCGGCTGGCATGTGGAGCCTATAGGTTTAGTTGGCTTTTATATTTTCAAAGCACCTAACAATATCACCTACCACCGCTACTGTTTATACGCCAATGCAATAAGCGAAGAACCAAACGCAAAACTAGACACTGGTATTATTGCTGCGCATTGGCAAACATTGGCTGAAATTGAAGCATGTAAACAATTACGCAGCCCCTTAGTGCTTACCAGCATAAAAGACTATTTGGCTGGCAAACGTTATTCCTTAGACCTTATTACCGAGCTTTTATAATGAAATCTCCAGCAGAAACCAAAGTAATCATTGGTATGTCTGGCGGGGTAGACTCCTCCGTTTCAGCTTACCTCTTACTTCAACAGGGCTACCATGTTGAAGGCTTATTTATGAAGAACTGGGACGAAGACGACGGCACTGAGTACTGCACTGCCAAAGAAGACTTAGCCGACGCTGAACAAGTCTGTGAAAAGCTTGGCATTAAATTACATCAAGCTAACTTTGCTACTGAATACTGGGATAACGTATTTGAGTACTTCTTAGAAGAATATAAGGCTGGGCGCACGCCTAACCCAGATATCTTATGTAACCGTGAAATAAAATTTAAAGCGTTTCTTGAATACGCCAAGGAACTTGGTGCCGATTTAATAGCTACTGGGCACTACGTACGTAAAAAAGAAATCGATGGTCAGGCTTATCTCTTAAAGGGATTAGACAACAATAAAGATCAAAGTTACTTCCTACACGCCGTTGGCGGTGCTGAAATTGCCCAGTCTTTATTCCCAGTTGGTGAACTTGAAAAGCCTGAAGTACGTCGTATCGCTGAAGAGTTAGGGTTAGTCACTGCCACTAAAAAGGACTCTACAGGAATTTGTTTTATTGGCGAACGCCGTTTTACTGACTTCTTAAAACAATATTTACCCGCCCAGCCCGGCATCATTGAAACCGAGAACGGTGTAGAAATTGGTAAACACCAAGGATTAATGTACCACACCCTTGGACAGCGTCAGGGTTTAGGTATTGGCGGTTTGGCTGACTTTAATGAAGAACCTTGGTTTGTTGCAGAAAAAGACCTTACACGTAATGTCTTAGTTGCTGTGCAAGGCACCAACCACCCGCTATTGTTTAAAGACTGGCTGACCTTTACTACTCCCTTCTGGATCAACAACGAACCTGAACTACCTTTACGTTGCAAGGCCAAGGTACGCTACCGTCAAGCTGACCAAGACTGTACCGTAGAAAAAATTGGTAGCGAGTATCGAGTAAGCTTTGACAAGCCCCAGCGCGCAGTAACACCTGGGCAGTCTGTTGTCTTTTATGTTGATGATGTTTGCTTAGGTGGCGCTGTTATCGAGCAAACTGGAAATCACTGAGTATTAGTATGAACACAAACCAACAACAAGTGACAACACTGGCTGCCATTGTCCAGGTAGCTACTTTAGTAGAAAATCTGGCTCGTACTGGTGATATTTCGAGCAAAGACAGCAACATGCTATTACAAGCTATATTTGTGCAATCACCGCAGCGCTTCGAAGACGTCTACAACCATGACAAGCAAGAGCTAAGCCTAGGTTTATCGAACCTAGAAATTATCCTAGGCCAAAGTACTGTTCGTATTAGCCCAGACATCGCTCGCTACACACTTAGCTTGCTGCACTTAGAAAACAAACTGCGCAAACAACCAGAGATGCTTGAGGCACTAGGTAAAGGGATTAAGAACACTGCTAGGCAAGTTGAACACTTTGGCTTACAGCATGAAAACACCATTGGCAGTTTGGCTGACATTTACAAAGATACCCTAAGTAAGTTGAGCTTTCGCATTCAAGTGACTGGCAACCCAAGCCACTTACAAAACACCAACACCGCCAACAAGGTACGCGCGCTACTATTGGCAGGTATAAGAGCGGCTATTTTATGGCGTCAATGTGGCGGTCGTCGCTGGCACCTATTAACTAAGCGTAAAACTTACATAAAAACCATTGCTCAACTGCAGCAGTCCACCCCTACTTTTCATTAGATTTTATGAATACTAAAAGACCAGCGGTTAATCGCCGCTTTAGCACCGCCCCGATGATGGACTGGTCTGACAGGCATTGCCGTATGTTTTGGCGACAGCTATCTAAAGAAACACTACTTTATACCGAGATGGTGACCACCGGTGCAGTGTTGCATGGCAATACCGCACGTTTTCTTCAGTACAGTGAAGAAGAACACCCTATTGCGCTGCAATTAGGTGGTAGCGACCCTGTGGCGCTAGCTCAATGCGCAAAGCTTGCTGAACAGTACGGCTACGACGAAGTAAACTTAAATGTGGGCTGCCCTAGTGACCGTGTGCAGAATAATAAAATCGGTGCCTGCTTAATGGCAGAGCCTGATTTGGTAGCTGATTGCATTAAAGCGATGCAGGATGCTTGCGACATAGACGTTACCGTAAAGCATCGTATTGGCATCGATGATTTAGACAGTTATGAGCACATGACTCACTTTGTAGACACTGTCGCCAACACAGGTTGCAGCACTTTTATTGTGCATGCGCGCAAGGCAATTTTGCAAGGCTTATCGCCTAAAGAAAACCGCGACATACCACCACTTCGTTATGAATTGGTCTACCAGTTAAAGAAAGACCTCCCTAACCTTGAGATCATTATTAATGGTGGCATCAAAACACATGCACAATGCGATGAACATTTACTGCATGTAGACGGGGTTATGCTTGGTCGCGAGGCTTACCATAATCCTTGGGTCTTAGCGGACGTTGATTCTTTATATTTTAATAGGGAATCAACTCAAAGTGACGAATCTGAACTAAGTAAAAGAGTCGCTGCACTGCGTGGGTTTTTTCCATACATAGAGCAGCAATTAAGCCAAGATGTCTATTTGCATCATATGTCTCGCCACACTTTGGGCTTGTTTCACGGCTTGCCTGGTGCGCGCTTATACAGACGCCACCTAAGCGAAAACGCTACCGCTAAAAACGCAGGGTTAGAAGTACTAGAGCAGGCATTAGCCTTATTAAGTTAAGGCTGAACTGTATTAGCTTGTACGTACTGTCGTGCGTTTTCTAAACTGCCCATATTAACGACATTAGTAAAACCTAAGTCCATTAATGCTTTACGAGCACCGCTGGCTCTTTGCCCCGACCTGCAATAAAGTAAAATCTCAGAATTCTCGCCCAACTCATTGATTCTTTTGCTTTTCCTAATTTTATTATAAGGAATCAAATGATCAACCTGTGCTAAGTGCCCTGCTTCAAACTCTTCAATTGTGCGTACATCTATCTATATTTCTTCTGCATACACGAATACGCTGCAAAGCATGAATAATAATGCGAGAATATGCTTCACTTAAACACTCTCCCTTTTATATGTATCGATCGATTAATTTTGACTGCCCATTAAGGTAAGATGCTAGCAAGAGAGCAAAACAATACGAACTAATCTTGTGATGGAATTTATATGAACAAACTGGATGCCTTAAAAGCAATGACCGTGGTAGTGGCAGATACAGGCGACATAGACGCCATAGGCAAGCACGCTCCACAAGATGCCACCACAAACCCTTCTTTAATTTTAAAAGCCGCACAGCAGCCTGAATATCAGTCATTGCTTAAAGAGGCGGTTAACTGGGCGCAGACTGTTAAAAATAGTGACTCCCTTATTCATAACGCCACAGATAAACTAGCTGTTAGCATAGGCTGTGAAATTTTATCTATCATCCCTGGGGTCGTATCCACTGAAGTCGATGCAAGGCTTTCTTTTAACAAAGAAGCAACTATCGCAAAGGCACGCAAGCTAATTGCCCTGTATGAAGCAGAAGGCATTCAACGTGACCGTATCTTAATTAAGATAGCTGCTACTTGGGAAGGCATTCAGGCCGCAAAACAACTAGAAGAGTTAGGTATTCATTGCAACCTCACCTTATTGTTTAACTTAACTCAGGCAATTGCCTGCGCTGAAGCTGGGGTTACTCTGATCTCGCCTTTTGTCGGTCGTATTTTAGATTGGTATAAAGCCACTAACCCAAATACAAGCTATACCAGTGAAACTGACCCAGGTGTAGTCTCGGTTGCGCAAATTTACAACTATTACAAAGCCTACGATTATAAAACCATCGTTATGGGTGCAAGCTTTCGTAATACCGGCGAGATCGAAGCGCTGGCAGGCTGCGACAAACTGACCATTAGCCCTGAACTTATGGCGGAACTTGCTAGTCAAAAAGGCACCCTAATACAACGACTCAACAGTAAAAATGCGACTACAGAACTAGATAAAATTCATGTTGATGAAGCTTACTTCCGCTGGCACTTAAACGAAGATGCTATGGCGACTGAGAAGTTGGCTGATGGTATTCGTCGCTTTGCTGCAGACCAACGCACCCTAGAACAACAACTACAGGCCCTTTTGTGATAGATAAACTACTGTCGTTATTTAAAGAACCGCAGACGCAAAAAGCACAGCACACTTTAGACCTTGCCTGTGCTGTTTTGTTGGTAGAGATAATAAAAGCCGATTACGAGCTACTCGAAGAAGAGAAAAGCAGCTTAACTGCTCTGCTAAAGAATCTGTTCTCAATTACAGACGCAGAAAGCCAAGCCTTATTTGAGCAAGCAGAGCAAACCTCGGCGCAATCTAATGACTTATTTCAATACACTGATGTCATCAATAAACATTGGAGCTTAGAAGAGAAATTCAAGTTAGTGCAAGGTTTATGGCAAGTGGCATACAGCGATAAAAAACTTGATAAGTACGAAGAATATATGATTCGTAAAATCAGCGATTTACTGTACTTACCCCACAGTCAATTTATTCGTGCCAAATTGAGTGTCCAGCCCGTTATATGATTTTTGAACTTCACCATAGTTTTAAGCTTCTCACCGACCACCTCAGTGAGTTACAAAATAAGCTTTTAAAACAAAAACCAATACATTGGCTGCCGCTAAATGCTCAAGAAGAGACCTACAGCGACAGCCTCAATGTGCTTACTGGTTTGCTTGGTGATTTATGGTATCAAGGTAATCAAGATGGACGTAAAACCCGTGCTCGTCATGGTATCGTACTGGCTGATAACGAGCTGCTTGAAATGGTTAAAAAGATTAATCAGCAAAAAGATCATTTTAGAAAGACCGTTAAAAGCACTCGAGAAGAGTTATCAGCAACAGAATGGGTAGAAGAGTACGGTAAGCTTGGTCAAGTAAATCTTCGCGATGCGCTGCAACACTCAAACTTAACTAGAGTGCATTTGCGCCAATGTTATCGTCATATTCCCTTACTAGAAGAACACCCACAGACCATCGGTTTTAGCTGGTATGTAAGTGGCCGCAGCATTCGTAAGTTGAGTGTGGAACAAGCAGAGGAAGCATTGATAGCCTTAGGTGAAGAAAAGCCACACATTAAACTACAACTGCAGAAACTAAATCAGTTGCCTGCCTATGCCGACCTCGCCCAGATGCAAAGTCTTGCCCCTGTCGTGCGTGCTAATATTGTCTTTGAAAGCTCACGTAAAGCCATGAATACATCACTACCTCTTTTTATACCAGATACTGGTACAGGCTTGCCTAAATTCAATAAAATTGAATTAACCCCACCAGAAGTGCGCAGTAGAAAAACAAGGGCCGACTCCAAAGTCGACCCCGAACCTTTCTTACCGAGCATTAGAGTGCATCTATACAAGAGTACTTAAAGTCTATTCAATCCATTTAATGCAGCTACGCGATAAGCTTCGGCCATGGTTGGATAGTTAAAGGTAGTATTTACGAAATACTCCAGCGTATTCCCCTTCCCCTCTTGCTCCATAATGGCTTGGCCAATATGAACAATCTCAGCAGCTTGGTCGCCAAAACAGTGAATACCTAAGATTTCTAGTGTTTTACGATGAAAAAGGATTTTAAGCATCCCCACCCCTTCACGAGTAATCTGGGCACGGGCAATATTTTTAAAGAATGCCTGACCTATCTCGTAGGGAACCTTATCATCTGTTAATTGACGCTCTGTTCTACCTATAGAGCTAATTTCAGGAATGGTATAAATACCAGTAGGTACAGACTTAATATGGCGGCTGGAAGCTGGATCAGCAATACTGGAAGCAGCTGAGCGTCCTTGGTCAAATGCGGCCGAAGCCAACGAAGGCCAGCCTATGACATCTCCAGCAGCGTAAATATTTTCTACCGAGGTACGGTATTCTTTATCTACTTCTATTTGACCACGACTGTTACGGCTGATGCCAATTTCTTCAAGACCAAGGTTGTCAGTATTACCAGAACGACCTGCCGCCCATAAGAAGGCATCTGCTTTTACCTTCTTACCCGAAGCCATCACCATAGTAACGTAACGGTCATTCACTTCTACAGAGTCAAATTGTTCGTTATGGCGAATTAAAGCTCCTTTATCACGCAGGTGATAACTTAATGCGTCCGATATCTCATCGTCTAAGAAAGTTAACAAACGGTCACCTGGATGAATTAAATCCACCTTAGCGCCTAAACCTGAGAATATAGATGCGTATTCACATCCAATAACACCCGCACCGTAAATAATAATAGTACGAGGTGTGTGCTCTAATTGTAGAATGGTGTCCGAGTCATATACACGAGGATGATTAAAGTCGATATTGCTTGGACGCCAAGGGCTAGAACCTGTTGCGATGATAGCCTCAGAAAAATGCAGACGTTTTTTTGTATTGTCTCTGACTAATACGTCAATGGTGTTTTTATCGGCAAATGAAGCCGTACCGGTCACTATGGTGATTTTGTTACGAGCTAAGTACTCTGTACGCAGCCTTACCTGCTTTTCAATAACTCGTTCTGCGTAGTTAAGCACCTTTGGAAATGAAAACCAACGGGGCTCTCCGATATCACGGAACATGGGGTTGGTGTTAAAGTGAATAATTTGCTTTACCGCATGACGCAACGCCTTAGAAGGAATTGTGCCTAAATGCGTGCATCCCCCGCCAACGGTCGGTTTGTCTTCTACTACGGCTACTTTTTTACCGTGTTTTGCAGCATTAATGGCCGCAGCTTCACCTGCTGGGCCAGCACCTATAACCACTACATCGTAGCGATATTCTGCCATGCATAAACTCCTTACCTGTTACAAGGGTAATAACCTCAAACAGTTTTTTTAAATTTAATTATTACTTGCGTCGTAAAACTTAGCTTTAGCTGTTTCTTGATTTATTTCTGCACCTGTAGCACTGCACGAATCTTCCGCACTACGCCCACACACACAGGAACCACCAACACCTACGGCACTCATACCACCGCATGACCCACCAATTGGTTTACGCCCAGCCATAGCACCTACAGCCATGGCTGCAATTACCAGAAGCATAACAACGAACGCAGTTACAAATACAATCATACTAATTTCTCCCTTCTTTCACTTGAGGATACTTTTTAACAAATTCTCTTGAGGCTATTTCATCAAAACCCTCGCCACCCTCTTTACCAACCAACATAAAAACAGACAAATTATTTTCATCAGCAAGCTGCAGCCCTCTCTCTGCACCGGCAACGGTGATTGCTGTTGCCCAAGCATCGGCCATCCCTGTTGAAGGATGCACTACAGTTACTGAAGCCAACTTGTGCTTGATAGGGTAACCTGTTTTAGGGTCTATTGTATGCGAAAAACGCACACCCTCTTCTTCAAAATAATTACGGTAGCTTCCAGAAGTGGCGATTCCTTGGCCATCAAGTTCAATAACCAAAGCTACGCTCTGACCTAAATCGTGCTGCGGGCGCTCTATAGCAATACGCCATGGCTGATTATTAGGCTTAACTCCTTGTGCACGAATCTCACCACCGATTTCTACCATATAAGACATTATGCCTTGCTGCTCGACTACCTCTGCGATCTCGTCAACTGCCCAGCCTTTAGCTACCGCTGAAAGATCAACATACTGACTTTTATTAATGCGAACCCGCTGCTGAAGACGATCAAGCTCAATATTGTTGCTACCGATTAGAGAAAGCTTTGATTTAATTTCGTCGACCTCAGGACTATGAGCGACCCGCGCCTCTGGGCCGAACCCCCACAAGTTAACTAAAGGCCCTACGGTCACATCAAAATCTCCGCGGCTAGCACTCCAAACATCAAGTGACATCCCTAAAACTTCAGCAAGATCGGCAGAAACGCTCACCCAACCTTCTGAGTCTTTAGCTAATAGATCTTGGTTTAAAAGAGATAGTTCTGATTCGTTATCATAGGTAGACATGCTTTTGTTGATAGCTACTAAACGATTCTCTACAGCATGCTGTAATGCTTCTTTTTGATTAACATCATCACCTACCCAAGAGACATGATAGTAAGTGCCCATAGTAGAGCCATTAATCTTTAAGATTTGCGCCCCAGGGTTGGAGTCACAAGCAGACAATAAAAAGGATGTAAATAATATTAAGAAAATGCGCATAAGTACCTCATTGATTAGTTCGATTATAGCGCTTGTGAGCTTATATTGCATGGCACTAAAGGCTAATAAAACCATCAGTACTATGGGGGTAACAACAACCAACATAATAACTGCATAGCTATATACTAAACAAACCATTAGCAATACATTATACTGTCTCAAATTGAGGTGTAATTATGCAAAAACAAATGTCAGATGAAATGCTGGAGTTAATAGCTCAGCGCTTACGTTTATTATCAGACCCTATGCGTTTAAAAATTCTGCACCAACTGCAGACGGGAGAAAAGTCAGTATCAGAACTGGTAGAACTCACTAGTGCTTCTCAACCTAATGTATCCAAACATTTATCCAGCTTGCGTACGCATGGGTTGGTTAAACGCAGACAAGAAGGGAATATGGCTTATTTTTCAATAAGTGACCCCTTCGTTTTCGATATATGCGAAACCGTTTGCAACAGTATGAAAATTGAAAGTGAAGAAAAAAACTCGTTACTAAGCCAGCTTAACTAAAACTTAATTTAACTTAGGTCTGTTACGTAATAACTAAAAGAGTGGTTTTCATCTTTTTTGGTTAAAATATAGCCTAGCTCAAGCCAGATATTAAGAATCTGTTTAAACTGCTCGCGGTTGATCCGAACAGCATCAACCGCATGGGCTTTAGGCTTCTTAGCAAGCAATTGCTCTTTGGTTGTTTCCGTCACAGCAACAGCTAAAGACCTTCTTAAGTTGTCCTCACTGCACCCCTCTTTCATTCTTGGCTGCAACACATTAAATAATTTATCTAAACGTGTCGGTAAAAAAACGTCCTCTACTGATAAGTTACCATCTTGGTAAACATTAGCCGTTACTTGTAAATTCAGCATTTGCTGACTTTTAGCAAGTTTTTGCCTTGGAGAAAGTTGCTTTGGCGTAGCAATCTTAATATTAGAATCAGAATTGTTTTGTTTTTTATCAGCAGGCGCCCAGCCATCACCAATGGTAAGCAAGCTGCTTGATAAAGCCGTTCGAACCTGAGAAACCAGCTCTTCTCTTAAATGCCATAGTTTAAAAGCAGACTGTTGTGTCACTACTTTGTGCAGGCTTGCTAAACGACTCTGCTCTTCCGAAAGCTGGCTATTTGGAATGCAATTTTTAATAAAGGCCAGCGTCGGTTTATTGGTAGAGTTAGCATGTACGAATTCGCGATGTAAAAAACTTATGCCAGTAGGTAATCGTGGTCCGTAATTATCACCCAGTAAGAGTATAAACAAATCACAACTTTCAATAAGCTCTCTTACTAAGTCCCAATTATAAGGGCCTGCATCGTCACGGCAAACTAGGCCAACATTGACCATACCTAAACTTGCCATTATTTGTAATATTTCATGACGCTCGACATCTAAACCCTGATGGTTTGATGCTAAGTACACCAGATAACGTTTATTTTCCGGAATTGTCTTCAACTCATTTAAACCTTGGATTTACCATTGTTGCGCTAAGGCTTTTTCAGCGGCGTCATTGAGCGGTCGAGCGACCAACCCCTTAGCAGAAAGATTAACAGCGTAAACTGCACCATTACTTAACGGTAAATATACCGCACTACCAAATTGTGCATCTATCCAAAAACCATGTTTATTAAACCACTGCCAAATATCTAAGCCGGCAGAGTTGGATAACTCATAGACAGTGCGTTGTGCTGAGCGCTCCTGCTCTAATGTGAGATAACGTCCCGACAGTCTCTCTAAGCGATACAGAGGACTCCCAGCGAGTGCATTGATCGGTCCTTTCCATATCAATAAGCGAGCATCGAGCTGCCATTGGTCACCCTTTATTTTGAAACGCTGTTCCTCACCCTTTGCATTTATTAAAGTAAGGTCAAATTCTTGTTTGTCTAGCTGATAAATACTTACCGTACTAATTAGCTTTTCACTATTTAATTGCTGGTAACTCCACAAATCGATCAAGCTGAGGAAAAGAAAAACGATGGCGACAATTAAGGCGATACCAAAGGTGCCCTTCAACCATTGTATAAACCAATTGCTGCGCCATAACAAATACACAACTGTTACGGCAAAGAAAACAATCAGTAGAATAATAAATACGCTTAAACTGCCCTGTAACATAGCTGCCTCTACAATTGTTTTACACTGCTTACTGCCAGTGAAAGTGCTTCATTTGCCCCAGTTCCTTGGCTATCAATTGTGTCTAAGTAATACTCAATAGCAGAGATAGTATCAGCAAACGCTTCCATTTTATTTTGTGCAGGTGGGGTAACAGACTCAAGAACTTGTTGACGTATAAACTTATCCAGCGCAAATAATATTTTATTAACCTCTTCTTTTTCTAAAAACACCATAGCACCCGCAACGTCAGCTAAGCCTTTACTAACGTTTTGGATGTGCATCTTGTCGTTGTTTGAATCTAAGAAAGAACCAACCGCTCTTTTAATTAAAGTCAAAGCAGTCATCGACTCAGAAATAATTGATATACGCGCCTCGTTTAAGCTAACGGGGTCAACAATGGACGTCTGATCTAAACCACCATACTTAAGCGCCCGCATATCTTGCTCAATTTTGATGATCTCATCAGCAATATACACCAGCTCTTGTGATATACCCGACATACCAATTTTAGTTAGGTGCTGCATTAAGTTCGCAGTACGTTCAGCCGTCGTAGTTAAGTTTGAAATTGATAGGGTGTCAGCTATGGTCGCCAAAGAGCCGAGTAAATCATTAAAATTCTGTTCAGACACTTCGGTCCGCTCAAACAGATCAACTTGGTCTTTAATCGACTGAATTTCTTCCTGTAATGCTTTAGAAAGAGAATCTAATGCTGTTTGATCTGGGCCACGCATTTTCGAACGAGTTTGAGCCAACAACTTTTCTTTCACTTCATGAGTGACTTTAAACAGCTCTTGTTGTTTTTTAATTAAATCAGTATCTGGCTGAGCCAATGCAACTAAATATAAAAACTCTTTAAGTAGCCAATCAGGTGTTTTTTCTGCGCCAAGCTTACCCTCTAGCTCTTGCACTCTTCTTATCTGTGCGTCTAAGTGACGTAGCAGTATTAAACGCTGTGGAGTCATCTCAAACTCAGGCTGTGCCAGTGCTTCTAATGCACCAGAAACCACATACCAAAACAACCATGCCGAACTGCCACGGCTTAATTGCTCAAAACGGTTAACGGCACGAGCCATCACCTGCACAGGGCCACGACTGTTATGACCACGCAATAAACCTAGCAAGCCGAGTTGGTACATTTGTCGAGCACGACGATAAGGAATATTGGCGACATTTGGTGCAGCAGCTAATGGCTGAAACTTAGGCCTTAAGTTAGCTGTAAAAAAATAGGCTTCAGGTAAAGATTTTTCGCCACGTTCAGCACGAACCAAGTTGATCGTAGGAATCAGTAGGCTTGGTGCAACAGGCTCATTGTGTGAGACGAAATCTAAATAGCGCTTTAAAAAAACAATCGCCTGCATAAACGCATTAAGCGTTGATTCGGCTATGTCCTGATTGCGTACAATTCTACCTGTTTCGGCAAGTTCTTCGCATAAACGTTCACCTGCTCTAAAATCAAGAATTTTAAAGGTGCCACGAATTTGCTGCACTTCTTCTAAAAACGAACGCAGATTGTCTGTGTCATTTTGCTCTGAGTATACATCTAACTCATTAGTAGCTCGCTCTAGTGAGTTAACGATCTCGGTTTTTACCAGCTTTAATGATGATAAAAACTGGAAGGTTCCGTTTCCTATCGAATTGTCAGTCATAACCCATGCTTCGCTTTAATAGTTTATTTTGATTCTACTGATTAAATACATTTGACGCTAAGTTTTTAAGGTTAAACAAAAAAACGTTCTAACGCTATGATTCTACGTTTAATTCTATTTACGCCAAATGGCTTGACCACTCTTTTTATCAAGCAAGTCTAAAAATCGCTCATGCAACTCAATGTCGTTACTGGAGGCTGCAATTACCGGCAACTGAATTTCAGCAAGATTAATTGAAGAAAGATCAATTTTTACTTCATTTTCAGTGTTATCTTTTTCGACATCAAGGTTCAAGCCAATCTGGCCACCGGTCATCGCTAAGTAAACTTCGGCGAGTAACTCAGCATCTAATAACGCACCATGTAACTCACGATGCGCATTATCTATACCAAATCGACGGCATAATGCATCAAGGCTATGCTTTGAACCTGGAAATAACTGACGGGCCAACAACATGGTATCTAAAACAGTCGAAATTGTAATGGTTTCACTTAAGCCAAGTAGCCTAAACTCATAATCCATATAGGCAACGTCAAACTTAGCATTATGAATCACTAATTCGGCACCCGATATAAACTGTCGAAAATCGTCCACAATCTCAGAGAAAACAGGTGCATTTTGCTCAACTAACCATTCCTGTGTAATACCATGCACCGCTAGAGCACCTGCGTCACTCTCACGCTCAGGGTTGATGTAAACATGGAAATGATTACCTGTAGGCTTACGCTCTATAATTTCAACACAACCAATTTCAAGAATACGGTGACCATCACCAATACCCGTTGTTTCGGTATCTAGCACTACCTGTCTCATTAATACTGTTCCTCAATCATACTTACACCGCGGTTAGCTAGCTGGTCAGCGCGCTCGTTTTCTGCGTGTCCACTGTGTCCTTTAACCCAATGCCATTCGACATTGTGTTTTTTACATTGCTCATCGAGCAGTAACCATAAGTCTTTATTCTTAACTGGAGCTTTGGCTGCGGTTTTCCATCCATTTTTCTTCCAGCCGGCTAGCCACTGATTAATGCCTTGCTTTACATACTGTGAGTCTGTAGTTAACACCACATCGCAAGCACGGTTGAGCGCTTTCAGAGCTTCAATAGCGGCCATTAACTCCATTCTATTATTAGTGGTATTAGCTTCACCACCCCAAAGCTCTTTTTCTTTATCACCATATCTTAATAAAACACCCCAGCCACCTACACCAGGGTTTCCTTTACAGGCGCCATCTGTAAAAGCGTAAACTTTCATTCGTTAGTACTCATGTCTATAGGTTCATGCATGCTCGAAGCAGCAATAGGCATACCGAAACTCTCAGTAATAGAGTGTCGCCTATGCATTCGGATGGGAGTTAAACCCGCGACAGTTTTTCTTGCAACCATTAAATACGCATTTGCGGGTAACCAAGCGGTGCCGGCAAGGACACGATCTATACGGCGTGCCAGATCTTCTGAGCCAACCTTTAACGGCCATAAATGAGCACAATCAAATACCTGTTCAACTTTCATATCAATCAGCGATAACCAATCACTTAAGCGCTTTACTGATACGGGACGAGTTATCCAAGGAAGCTTAGAAGAGAACGTTCTTAACCAACGCCAGCCACCCCAAAAGCTGTACGGGTTAAAACCAACGACGATGAGGTATCCATTAGGAACCAAACAACGACTTGCTTCCTTAATGAGCTGCTGTGGCTTAGGGCTCATGTCTAATGCATGTTGCAAGATAACTACATCCACACTTTGATCAGCCAAGGGCCAAGCGTCCTCGTTAATTCGTGCGTCGCACTCGGCTATATTTAAAGACCATGGCAAACCCAATCGAAATTGATGTAAAGTACGGCTATAATTAAGAAAGCGTGGCGTAGAATCAATTCCAACATAGGCTAAATGACAACCATACAACTGCTTTACCCAGCTCTTAAGCCAACTGGCTTCTAGAGCCAGCAAGCGCTGTGTAGACGCATCATTCAGCCACTTTGAATAATGCTCTGGTTTAATGTTCTGTGGAATTTTGTAAGCCATTAGTAATAACCTTGCTCATGCCTATAACTATCATTAGACTGAGCGCATTTTTTGATGGTATTGAATATTATGAAGGTTATCACTTTATTATTGCGGACGGCAGTACCGTTCTTGTTTTTAACTGCTTGTTCCACCCAACCTAAGCTTCAATCGGCTGAGTTTGATACTGTGGCAGACACGGATTCTATCGAAGAGCTATTAATAGAGCCTGAAGTTGAAGATAATGAATTCGATGATATCTGGTTAAGAATCCCTTCTCTCTACCAATTAGATATAGACCAACAAAACCCTCGTATAGATTCTCAGTTAAGATGGTACGCCAAACACCAATCCTATCTCGACCGAATATCTGAGCGTGGTAAACGCTACCTCTACTACATAGTTGAGCAAATTGAAGAACGTGATATTCCTGCTGAGATCGCCTTACTCCCTATTGTAGAAAGTGCTTTTGAGCCATTTGCCTACTCGCATGGCTTAGCTTCTGGTGTTTGGCAATTTATTCCCTCTACGGGGCGCTCCTTTGGACTGCATGAAGACTGGTGGTATGACGGCCGCCGTGACATACGCGCCTCTACTGATGCCGCTATTACCTTTCTATCCGCCTTACAGCGTCAATTTGATGGTGACTGGTTACTGGCTTTAGCGGCCTATAACTCAGGTGCTGGTACAGTAAGAAAAGCCATTCGTAAAAACGAGCGCCTAGGCAAACCAACTGACTTTTGGTCACTGAGTCTACCAAGAGAAACTCGTGCTTATGTGCCAAAACTGATCGCTCTAGCAAAACTACTAAGAGATTCTGAAGAATACGGTGTTGTCTTTAATAAAATCCCTAACGAACCTTATTTTGCAGTCGTTGAGACCTACGGACAAATTGATTTAGCCCAAATTGCCGAACTCTCACAAACAGATATAAATGAAATCTACCAATTAAATCCTGCTTACAAGCAATGGGCTACCCACCCTAACGGCCCGCACGAGGTATTAATTCCGATTGACCAAGTAGACACCTTTGTTGAAGGCATAGCACAGCTAGACCCTTCTCAACGAGTGCGCTGGCAGAACTATACAGTCAAAAATGGTGACACTTTAATTAGCATTGCCAATCGCCACAACACCACTGCACAAGCATTAGCACAAACCAATAACATTAGAGGCAACATAATTCGTATTAATGACAATCTGTTAATACCAAGCGCCCTACTGCCAGCTGATAATTACACGCACAGCGAATCTGAAAGACTCAGCCGCACCATCGCTGCCAGACAACCACAAAACTCAAATCGTATTGACTACACTGTACGCCCTGGCGATTCTTTCTGGAAAATAGCCAACTCGCATCAAGTGACTGTTTCTGATCTTGCGCGCTGGAACGGAATGGTCCCCAAAGACTCTTTGCGTGTCGGTCAGAACTTAATTATTTGGAGCAATAGCTCAAACATCCAACCTGAGCGCAGAGAAGTCATTCGTAAAATCAACTATCGAGTAAGACCAGGTGACTCTTTAGCCCTTATTTCACAAAAATTTAATGTAAGCCTGGCCGATGTTATGCGCTGGAACAGTCAGCGAGCCAATCAAAAATATTTACAGCCCGGACAGTCTCTTACACTTTATATTGATGTATTGCGCTAACTGTAGACTATTGCCTAGCAAGACAAACACAATAACAATTACAGACGTTGGCAACAGCGCCTGTAATTTGTAACTTATTATGCAAATCCACGAATAAATTATAAAAGGTACGTGCTATGGGTATGTTAGAAGGCAAAAGAGCCCTCATTGTGGGTGTAGCCAGCAAACTTTCTATTGCATACGGCATTGCCGATGCATTTCATCGTGAAGGCGCTGAACTGGCCTTTACTTATCAAGGTGAGAAGTTAAAAGAACGAGTCGAGAAAATGGCAGCAGGCTGGGGTTCAGATATATGCCTGCCTTGTGATGTCGCTTCGGATGAAGAAATAAATGCCGTTTTCGCCGAACTAGAAAAACGCTGGGGACATATAGATATATTAATTCATGCTGTCGGCTTTGCGCCTGCCCATGAACTCGACGGTGACTTCTTAGACTCCGCCACGCGTGACGGATTCAAAATTGCTCACGACATCAGCGCCTACAGTTTTGTTGCCTTAGCAAAAGGGGCACGCCCACTAATGCAAGGCCGTAATGGTGCCATGCTAACGCTTACCTACCACGGTTCTCAACAAACACTGCCTAACTACAACGTTATGGGCTTAGCCAAGGCCGCTTTAGAGGCTTCAGTGCGCTATCTCGCTGGCAGTGTAGGTAAGGAAGGAATTAGAGTAAATGCGATCTCAGCAGGCCCTATTCGCACGCTAGCAGCCTCTGGCATTAAGAACTTCCGGAAAATGCTTAAACGCAATGCCGACCGGGCTCCTTTAGGACGCAATATTACTATTGATGAGGTAGGCAACACGGCAGCGTTCTTATGTTCAGATCTTGCCTCGGGGATTACGGCCCAGACTTTATATGTTGATGGTGGTTTTAATACTTGTGCAATGAGCATTGCAGAAATGGAAGACAACAACGACGAAAAGTAGAAACTCAACAATACGAATAAGCATTAAAAAAGGGGCAGTTAATACTGCCCCTTTTTTATTTAAGAATATTTATCAGCGGTTATAAACTTGATTTATTCTGTTTTACTTTGCTGTTGTCTTTTGACCAAGCTTGGAAACTTAACAACGCTTTTCGACTGCTGGCATCAAGCTCTTCTGCAATTTGCTCTTCGCTAGCGGTTACGTCTTTCCAGTCTTTTTTATCGACTTGGTTCAACTTAACTACTGCATAACCACCCTGGATAGCTACGCTTACAATATCGCCCTTTTTAATAGAAAAAGCACGTTGTTGTATAGCACGGTCTGCTTCGGATGTTTGTGCAAAAGTCGTAGTCACCTTATTCCACTTAATATCAGAATCATTACCTTCGGTAATATCTTTTGCTTTCTGTTCAGCCAGCTCTAACGAACGAGCGAAGGTTAATTCGTCAACAACTAAAGCCTTCACTTCACTCAAGGGCTTAACGCTCTCAGGCTTATGCTCATTGATCGCTAGAATCAAAGCGGAGTCGGCCAACTCAATCACAGAGCTGATCTCATTATCGTATAAAACGTTACCTGCAAAAGCAGCTTCACGGAAGTCTTCTGAAGCAATAACACCTTCCAAACCTTCACTATTATCACGATCAAATAGTACAGAGGCTTTTACGGGTAACGACGCTATTTTTCCAGCTTCGTCTAATGAAGTTACAGAGAAAGCTAAGTCGGACAGCTCATGAATTTTGTTTTCGTATTCATCAAAGGCTTTAGCAGTGCGCACTTCTTGCTCCAAAGTCTCTTTCATCTCTGCTAAAGGGTTAATATCGTCAGTAATAACTTTAGTTGCACGAATAAGGTGAACACCAAACTCTGTTTCTACTGGTGCAGACACTTCGCCTTCATTTAGCGAATACAAGGCATTTTCGAAAGACTCTTCAAAACTGCCACGTAAAGTGATGCCTAAATCACCACCACTGTCTTTACTGCCAATATCGTCTGAATACTCAGAGGCCAACTCATCAAAGCTTTCACCTTGATCAATGCGCTGCTTTAATTCAGCGGCTAAAGCTTTAGCATCTTTTAATGAGCGATCGCTGGTTTCAATTAATATATGTGCCGCTTGACGCTGTTCGTTTGAACTAACACGTTGCTTGTACTCTTTGTATGCAGCTTGTAACTCTTCATCAGTCACCTGCTGTGCTGCAATAATATCAGCACGCTTAATTTCAATGTACTTGACGCTAACCTTCTCAGGCACTGCAAATCGTTCTAAGCTATTGTTATAAGCTTGTTCAATATCATCAGCAGATAACGACACTTTATCTTTAAAATTCTTTGCTTCTAGCTCAACAAACTCAAATGTACGCTCTTCTGCATCTAAGGCTGTTTTAAACTTGGTAGAAAACGGCGTGGTAAAGCCCGTTAATGCAAAACCAGCTTGGGCTTGGTTTACAATTATGTCGTTTGCTAACGCATTACGAAATGACAGTGGTGACATACCATTCATACGCAAGACATCAATATACTGCTCACGGTTAAAACGACCATCTTCTTGAAACGCTGGTATACCGAGTATGGTTTCATCAATCATGCGAGCAGAGGCTGTTAAACCAAGTTTATTAGCTTGATTTAGACTAATCTTCTCACTAATTAACTGTTCTACTGCTGCTTGACGTAAAAACTTATCGTTAAATATGTCTTCATTAAACTGTTCGCCAAACTGACGGCTAAGATTCGCACGTTGTAACTCTACAGCACGGGCTATATCTGACTCAGTAATCTCAACCCCATCGACTTCAACCGCGGCCTGTTCACCGCTACCCATGGTAACAATGCTTTCAACACCCCATAGGCCAAAGACAATAATGATGAAACCTACGATTATTTTCGCTAGCGTCCCCTGTGCGTTGTTACGCATCGTTTGTAACATGCCCAATGCACTCCTCTGTTCAACAGTAGATATTATTTTTGTGTAAGCAAAATAAAAAAGCGCATCAAGGATGCGCTTTGACACTCAAGAGATTACTTCTACACAGCGTTAACTGCATAACTCTCTTAATTAGTTTACAGCGTCTTTTAAAGCTTTACCGGCTTTGAAGCTAGGTACTTTAGCTGCCGCAATTTGTATCTCTTCGCCAGTGCGTGGGTTACGACCAGTGCGTGCAGCACGATCTTTAACCTGGAAAGAACCAAAACCAACTAGTGAAACTTGATCACCGTTTTTTAACGCAGTAGTAATACTTTCTACCATTGCATCTAATGCGCGACCTGCAGCCGCTTTTGAAAGATCTGCCGAAGCAGCAATTGCATCAATTAACTCAGACTTATTCACACTAATCCCCTTTTGCTGTGTGTATTTTTAACGTAATTGTCTGCGGCATTATTCGCTACAGTAAATTAGTGCGTGAATTTATACCAAGCACTGTTTATGGCGTCAAGACACGTTAGTGTGTACTTGGCCTATTTAACTCATCTTTTTCACTTTTCGCCACTGCCAAAGCACTTGTCAAGGGCTGAAAGCTATTTTCTAATGCTATTTCTAACACTTCGTCTATCCATTCTGCAGTCTTAATAGTAAGGTCTGCTAGAATTTTTTCAGGTATTTCCTTAAGGTCTTTCTCGTTTTCTTTAGGAATTACTACTGTTTTTATCCCACCACGATGAGCCGCTAAAAGCTTCTCTTTTAAGCCGCCAATAGCCAATACTTTTCCGCGTAAAGTAATCTCACCGGTCATGGCTACATCAGCCAAAACTGGAATACCTGTCATGGCAGAAACCAGTGCAGTAACCATACCAATACCAGCACTAGGGCCGTCTTTAGGAGTAGCTCCCTCTGGAACGTGTACATGCAAGTCGTGTTTTTCGAAGTATTCAGCTTCAATCCCAAAGCCTGCCGCTCGACTACGCACAACCGTAAGAGCAGCTGTTATCGATTCTTGCATTACATCGCCCAAAGAGCCTGTTTTAACGACCTTACCCTTGCCAGGCATAGAAGTGGCCTCAAGCGTTAATAGCTCACCACCTACGGACGTCCAAGCTAAGCCTGTCACCTGCCCTATCTGATTTTCAACATCAGCCAAGCCATAACTGAACTTAGGAGTACCTAGGTATTCTTCAAGCTTTTCAGCATCAATGACTTGTGTCGTTTGATTGCTATCAAGAACATTTGATTTAACAACGCGTCGGCATAACTTAGCTAATTGACGCTCTAAACCACGCACACCCGCCTCTTTGGTATACAAGCGGATGATGGTTAATAGTTCTTCGTCTTTAACTTCCATCTCGTTTTTACGTAAGCCATTGGCTTTTATCTGCTTAGGCAATAAATAACGGCGAGCAATGTTTACTTTTTCATCTTCTGTGTAGCCTGGAATACGGATTACTTCCATACGGTCTAATAAAGGCGCAGGAATATTCATGCTGTTTGAAGTACAAACGAACATGACATCGGATAAATCGTAGTCTACTTCTAGGTAATGGTCTGCAAAAGTACTGTTTTGTTCTGGGTCTAACACCTCTAATAATGCTGAAGCTGGGTCACCGCGGTGATCCATGCCCATTTTGTCTATCTCATCGAGTAAAAACAGAGGGTTTTTAACTTCCGCTTTAGACATCTTTTGAATCAGCTTGCCTGGTAACGCACCAATATATGTGCGGCGATGACCACGTATTTCTGCTTCATCACGCACACCACCTAAAGCCATGCGTACGAATTTACGGTTAGTGGCTCGAGCTATTGATTTACCTAATGAGGTTTTACCTACACCGGGTGGCCCTACTAAACAAAGCACAGCGCCTTTTACTTTTTTAACACGCCCTTGAACCGCTAAATACTCTAAAATACGCTCTTTAACTTCATCTAAACCATGATGGTCTGCATCTAAAATTTCTTGTGCCTTTGCTAAGTCATGGCTTACGCGGCTGCGTTTCTTCCAAGGCACATTAACTAGCCAATCTAAATAGCTGCGCACCACAGACGCTTCTGCAGACATGGGCGACATCATACGTAACTTTTTCAGCTCCGCCTGCGCCTTTTCATTAGCTTCAGTGGTCATGCCAGAGGCTTCAATTTTCTTGGCGATGATTTCAAACTCATCTTGTTCTGCGTCGGTGTCGCTGAGTTCTTTCTGAATGGCTTTTATTTGTTCATTCAAATAGTACTCACGCTGGCTTTTTTCCATTTGTTTTTTAACGCGACCACGAATACGCTTTTCTACTTTGAAAAGATCAATCTCAACTTCCATCAAGCCCATCAAGTGCTCGACACGCTCAGTGATATTAATAATTTCTAGTACGTTTTGCTTTTCTGCAAGCTTTAAAGAGATATGAGCAGCTATGGTGTCTGCCAAAATATCAGCGTCTTCAATATCGCTGATGGTCGAAAGTACTTCGTTAGGTACTTTTTTAGATAACTGAACATATTGCTCAAAGTGATTGGTAAGTGTGTGTAGCAACACTTCGTTTTCATTATCTTCTAACTCGCTATCGGCAACGGCAGTAACCGCACCTACGAAATATTCACCTTGATCTTCAAGCTCGTTCAAATAAGCACGCTGTTGCCCTTCTACCAACACTTTGACGGTGCCATCAGGTAGCTTAAGCAACTGTAAAATGGTAGCGATAGTGCCTACTGGATAGACAGAGTCTGTACTGGGATTGTCATTATTGGCATCTTTTTGAGCAACCAAAAATACTTGCTTGCCATTTTCTGAGGCTTCTTCAAGCGCACGAATGGACTTCTTACGCCCGACAAACAAAGGGATAACCATAGATGGAAAAACAACGACATCACGCAAAGGCAATAATGGAAAGTTTTTTTGTGACATTAAAGATAACCTAATAACAATAATATTTATTTACTATGTCAGTACATGGGGGCACTAGGCAAGTAATACAAATATATAAATAAAAAAAGGAGCCGAAGCTCCTTTTTATTAAGATTAACCGTTACTTGGGGAGGCTTTATCGACCTCCGATTGCTCATAAATAATAAAGGGTTCAGCGCCATCAGTAATGACGTTTGCCTCAATTACTACTTTACTTACGTTCTCTTCAGAAGGTATTTCATACATTATTTGTAGCAATGCACCTTCCATAATTGAGCGCAGGCCACGAGCACCGGTTTTTCTTTCCATAGCAAGCTTTGCAATGGCTGCAAGCGCTTCATCACGGAACTCTAGCTCCACACCTTCCATCTCGAACAGCTTTTGATATTGACGTACTAATGAGTTGCGTGGTTCAGTCAAAATTCTAACCAATGCATCTTCGTCAAGCTCATCTAAGGTGGCAATCATTGGTAAACGGCCAATAAATTCGGGAATTAAACCAAACTTTACTAAGTCGCCAGATTCTACTTCGCGTAAAACATCACCAACGGCTTTTTGGTCATCTTTGCCTTTTACTGAAGCAGAGAATCCAATACCACTCTTTTCAGAGCGGTCACGAATAATCTTATCTAAACCGGCAAAAGCACCACCACAAACAAACAGAATATTAGAGGTGTCGACCTGTAAAAATTCTTGTTGTGGATGTTTGCGACCACCTTGTGGCGGTATAGACGCAACCGTGCCTTCAATAAGCTTCAATAATGCTTGCTGAACACCTTCACCCGAGACGTCGCGTGTGATAGATGGGTTGTCAGACTTACGGGAAATCTTGTCAATCTCATCAATATAAACGATGCCGCGCTGTGCTTTCTCAATATCATAATCGCACTGCTGTAGCAGTTTTTGAATGATATTTTCAACGTCTTCGCCCACGTAACCAGCTTCAGTTAAAGTGGTCGCATCTGCAATGGTGAAAGGTACGTTCAATAAGCGAGCTAGAGATTCAGCCAGTAAGGTTTTACCAGTACCGGTAGGACCAATAAGCAAAATATTACTTTTTGAAAGCTCAACATCAGAGGTCTTACCACTGTGTTGAAGACGCTTGTAGTGGTTATATACCGCTACAGCTAAAACAAGCTTGGCTTTATCTTGACCAATTACGTACTCGTTTAAAGTGTCTTTAATTTCTTTCGGCGTCGGTAATTTGTCAGAAGGTTCAGAGTTATTAGCCTCCTGCACTTCTTCACGAATAATGTCATTGCATAAATCAACGCACTCATCGCAGATAAATACCGATGGTCCGGCAATCAGCTTACGCACTTCGTGCTGACTTTTTCCACAGAATGAGCAATATAATAATTTGCCGTCATTCTTGCCTTTTGTATCGTCGGTCATTCGACTGCCTCATTTTTCTTTGACATATCTTTAATGGTACTACTTATAAGCTTTTCAAACTCTTAGTCGCGTTTGTCGACTACTTTGTCTATTAAGCCATAAGCCATAGCAACATCTGGATCCATGAAGTTGTCACGCTCCGTATCAGCAGCAACCTCTTCAATAGGACGGCCAGTATGCTGTGCCATTATCTTATTTAATCGGTCTTTGGTGTCTTGGATGTTCTTTGCATGGATCTGAATATCCGTTGCCTGACCTTGTGCACCACCACTTGGCTGGTGAATCATAATACGTGAATTAGGTAAGCTTAAACGCTTACCTTTGGTACCAGCTGCTAATAAAAATGCACCCATGCTACAAGCCTGACCAATTACCATGGTACTGATATCGGGCTTGATAAACTGCATAGTGTCATAAATAGAAAGACCTGCTGATACAGAACCACCTGGAGAGTTAATATACAGGTGAATGTCTTTATCTGGATTTTCTGACTCTAAAAATAACATTTGAGCCACTACTAAGTTTGCCATGTAATCTTCTACAGGGCCCACTAAAAAAATAACACGCTCTTTTAATAATCGGGAATAAATATCATAGGCACGTTCGCCACGAGCAGATTGCTCTACTACCATGGGCACTAAACCGCCAGCCGCACGAATTAATTCTGCTTGTTGTGTTATATCAGTCATTCGATCCCGTACTCCCTTGAATACACTAAGTTACAAAAATAGCCGCAGGGATAGCGGCTATTTCTGTAGTTTAGCCATAGATTGGCTGCTTGTCAGTTACCTATTTAATTAAGCAGGTTGGTTAGCTGCTTGAATTATTTCTTCGTAGGTACCTTCAGCTTGGCTTACTTTAGCTGTTGCTAATACTTTATCAACCACTTGCGCTTCTAATGCTAAGGCTTCAATTTGAGATTTCTGCTGGGCATTGTTAGCGTAGTAGTCACGAACTTCCTGAGGATTTTCGTAAGTAACAGCCATATCTTCAATTAGTTCATTGACCTTCTCTTCTGAAGGCTCGATCTCATTAGATTCGATCACAGCATTCATTAGTAGACCAATCTGAACACGTTTTTGTGCTTGATCATGGAACAGCTCAGCCGGTAAACGGCTTGGGTCCATGTACTCTGCCCCACCAAACTGTTGGACAGCTTGTTGACGTAAACGATCAATTTCTTGATCAATTAGCGCTGCAGGAACTTCAATTGGGTTGCTAGCAATCAAACCATCAACAACTTGTTGTTTAGTGATTGATTCAATGGCGCGTTTTAATTCGCGGTCCATGTTCTTACGAACTTCAGCTCGGAACTCTTCTTCAGTGTCAGCTTCAACGCCAAAAATCTTAAAGAACTCTTGGTTCATTTCTGGTAGCTCAGGTTTCTGTACTGTTTTAACAGTTACCTTAAACTGCGCAGGCTTACCTTTAAGCTCTTCCTTGTGGTAGTCCTCAGGGAAGTTAACATCTATAGATTTTTCTTCGCCGGCTTTAGCACCAACTAATCCAGTTTCAAAACCTGGAATCATTGAGTTAGAACCTAAAGTAAGGGTGTAATCTGTGGCACTGCCACCTTCAAACACTTCACCGTCGATTGAACCTTCAAAGTCGATAACAACGCGGTCGCCATCAGCGGCTGCGTCTTTAGAGTCTGTCCAGTTAGCATTTTGCTTCTGCAACGTTTCTAACATGGTTTCAATGTCTTTATCTGTCACCTGAGCAGTTTTCTGTTCGATTTCAATAGCAGAAAAATCAGCTAAAGTAATTTCAGGATACACCTCAAAAGAAGCTTTAAATTCTAAGTCCTTGCCTTCTTCATCAACGGTTGGCTCAAACTTAGGCATACCTGCAAGCTTAACTTCTTCCTTTTGAATTGCTTCAAAGAAGGCTTGCTGCATCTGTTGATATACCGCTTCTAAACGAGCTTGCTTACCAAACATACGCTTTGCAACGTTAGCAGGTAGTGGTTTGCCTTTACGGAAGCCGTTTATCTTTTGGCCTTTGGCAATACGCTTCAGCTCTTCAGTTACAGTTTGCTCCACTTGTACTGCTGGAACACCAATGGTCATAACACGCTGAAGACCAGAAGTAGTCTCGATGGACACTTGCATACTTGCCTCTCATATAAAATTCAAAGATTAAACACAACACAATAGATGCTGCTAATTTATAAAGGTGCGAATTATAGCCCATGCTTAGCTATGATTGAACCCATAAACAGTAGATTATTCGCAAGGAGTTGCTTAAATAGATAAAAAAGAAGATTTTATTACACAAAGGAAATTTAAATGGGGTGGCCGACGGGGATCGAACCCGCGACAACAGGAATCACAATCCTGGACTCTACCAACTGAGCTACGGCCACCAGATAATGCATGTGCCACGTGTGCCATATTGGCGCACCCGGCAGGGATTGAACCTGCAACCCTCGGCTTAGAAGGCCGATGCTCTATCCAATTGAGCTACGGGCGCATTTCAATACTAGAAATGAAGTTGGTCGGGGTAGGGGGATTCGAACTCCCGACACCCTGGTCCCAAACCAGGTGCGCTACCAGACTGCGCTATACCCCGACTTCAATCTTGCTTACTTGAAGATATTCTCTGCAAGTGCGGCGCATAGTATATACAGCTAGGCACCTCGTCAACCCCTTTTTGCAAAATATCTTAAAATAGTTGGTTTTAGGTTATTTATTAATCAAATCAGTGACTTAAATGCATATCACGACGATTTATCTAAAACGCACCCTACCCGCACTTAATAAGAAATACTGAGTGACTTATCTATATTAAGACACTTACTGACGACTCTAATTGAGTTTAGCCTTCAAAAGTGGGAAAATCGCACGCCTTTCCTTCTTACTATATTCGCAATGGGTTTATTAACTAATGACCGCCAAACTGATCGATGGCAATGCCAGAGCCAAAGCAATTCGTGAAACGATTAAACAACAAGTACAAGCACGCATAGATAAAAATCTACGTGTACCCGGCCTTGCCGTTATCTTAGTTGGCAACGACCCTGCTTCAGAAGTTTATGTTGCACACAAACGTAAAGACTGCGAACAAGTAGGCATTATTAGCAAGGCCTTTGACTTACCTAAAACAACTGGCCAGCAAGAATTGCTTGAACTAATAGACAATTTGAATAACGACAACACAGTAGACGGCATCTTAGTACAACTACCCTTACCTGCAGGCCTAAGTGCAAATGAAATATTAGAGCGCATTGACCCTAAAAAAGACGTAGACGGCTTCCATCCTTTTAACGTCGGTCGCTTAGCACAACGTATTCCTTTATTGCGCCCTTGCACCCCTGCAGGTGTTATAGACCTTCTAGAAGGCACAGGTATTGACTTACACGGCCAACACGCAGTTATTGTCGGTGCTTCTAACATAGTTGGTCGCCCTATGGGCCTAGAGTTACTACTAAAAGGCAGCACCGTTACCACTTGCCACCGCTTTACTAAAGACACAGAAGACCACGTTCGTCGTGCCGACATAGTTATAGTGGCCGTTGGTAAGCCGGGGATTGTTAAAGGCGAGTGGATTAAGGAAGGCGCCATTGTTATTGACGTTGGCATTAACCGCTCGGCCGACGGCAAACTGATTGGTGATGTCGACTTTGACGAAGCCGCTAAGCGTGCCTCATATATTACGCCAGTTCCTGGCGGCGTTGGCCCCATGACACGCGCCAAGCTACTAGAGAACACCCTATTTGCCTGCGAGAAATTGCACTCTTAAGAGTAAACACCCGCAAGTTAAATACACTGCGATTTTTCTCTTATAAAAAAAGCCGTTTATCTCACCAGTAAACGGCTTTTTTTGTTTGGTTTGTTTTACTATTATTCAGACTATCCCTTAGACCAAGTAGTGCCTTTAGGGCTGTCACGCAACACAATTCCTTTAGCCAACAGCTCATCACGCACTGCATCAGCGGTAGCGAAGTCTTTGTTGTCTTTAGCGATAGCACGCTTTTCGATCAAAGCTTGAATCCAAGCTTCATCTTCAGACTTGCCACCTTGTAAGTACTGCTTAGGGTCTGATTGCAAGCAACCCAAAACATTACCTAAGAAACGTAACTGTCCAGCTAATGCCGCTTGCTCTGCTCCACTGCTTTTGTTGATGGTACGCGCCAAGTCAAAAAGAACAGCAATGGCTTCTGGCGTATTAAAGTCATCGTCCATGGCAGCGTGGAAGCGCTTAGAGTATTCGTTGTCGATATTTTCAACGCTACCGACTTCAACACCCAGCAAGGCATTATAAAAGCGCTCAAGCTTCACTTGAGCTTCTTTTAAACTGTCTTCTGAGTAATTAATAGCGCTGCGATACTGGCTAGACAGTAAGAAAAAACGCACCACTTCGGCTGAGTATTTTTCTAAAATTTCACGAATGGTAAAAAAGTTGCCTAATGACTTAGACATCTTTTCGTCATTTACCCTGACAGCACCAGCGTGCATCCATGTATTAGCGTAAGAGGCGTCGTGCGCTGCTTCTGACTGAGCTATCTCATTTTCATGGTGGGGAAACTTCAAATCAGGACCACCGCCATGAATATCAAAGTTTTCGCCTAAGCATGCATGCGTCATGGCCGAGCATTCAATATGCCAACCCGGGCGACCAATACCCCAAGGCGACTCCCAGTGGGGCTCTTCTTGCTTAGCGGCCTTCCATAAAACAAAGTCTAGAGGGTCACGCTTACGCTCATCTACTTCAATGCGTGCACCAGAGCTAAGTTCGTCTAAAACCTTACCAGACAACTTGCCGTAGTCAGCAAACTTACGCACAGCGTAATATAAGTCGCCATTAGGAGCCGCATAAGCAAACCCTTTTTGCTCTAAGGTTTTGTTAAGCTTAATAATTTCTTCAATGTGCTCCGTTGCTTTGGGCTCAGCACTTGGGCGCTCAACCCCTAAGGCATCAGCATCCTTGTGCATTTCGGCTATAAAACGTTCGGTAAGCTCAGTAATGGACTCTCCGTTTTCATTAGCCCGAGTGATAATTTTATCGTCGATATCGGTAATATTACGAATATAGTTTACGTCATACCCTTTATGTTTTAGGTAACGAACAATGACGTCAAAAGCCACTAACACGCGCGCGTGGCCTAAGTGGCAATAGTCATAAACAGTCATACCGCACACATACATGCCGACCTTGCCAGGCTCTATCGGTTTAAAAATTTCTTTTTGACGAGTTAAGGTATTGTAAATCTGTAAGCTCATAATTAGTCCTGACTTAGTCCCTTATCTTCACGCAACCCAATGGTTAGGTTGAATACAGGCGAGCCTGGCTTGTGATCATAACGATCTGCAACAAAGTAACCTTCACGCTCAAACTGGAAGTTTGACTCTGGGGCGGCTTCTAATAAAGCAGGCTCTACCCAAGCGGTCACTACCTTCAAAGACTCTGGATTAACGTAATCTAAAAAATCACCATCGGTTTTATCAGGGCTAGAATGAGTAAACAAACGGCTGTACATACGTAGCTCGGCCGGCTTTGCATGACTGGCCGACACCCAATGCACTACTCCCTTAGGTTTAATGTCATCGGCAGGGTTTTGACCCAAAGTGCCTTCAATTAAATTAGCACGCACCAAAGTGACATTACCTTCTGCGTCTTTCTCATAGCTAGCTGCTTCTAGTACATAAGAGTTACGTAAGCGAATACGGTTACCTGGGGTAAATTTTTTCTTAAACTTTTTACTGTATTCTTCTTTAAAGTCTGCTTGATCAATAAACAGTTCTTTAGTGAATGGAATTTTACGAGTACCAAGATCTAAATCTGGATGAAACTCTGCTTCAAGCATTTCTAGATGATCGTCAGCAAGGTTTTCAATAATTACTTTTAACGGATTAATTACCGCCATAGCGCGAGGTGCATTCCTGTTAAGGTCATCACGAACAGCGTGTTCTAGCATGGCAATTTCAACCATACCGTCACTACGGGTAACACCGATCATGTCGCAGAATGTGCGTAAAGATGAAGGCGTAAAACCACGACGACGCATGCCTGAAATCGTGGGCATACGCGGGTCATTCCAGCCATCCACCACGCCTTCGTCAACTAACAACTTAAGCCTACGCTTAGAAGTCACTGTGTAGTCTAGGTTTAAACGGCCGAACTCGTACTGCTTTGGTTGCGCAGGCACAGGTAAGTTTTCTATAAACCAATCGTATAAAGGCTTATGGTCTTCAAACTCTAATGTGCAAACTGAATGCGTAATACCCTCAATGGCATCTGACTGGCCGTGGGTATAGTCGTAAGTTGGGTAAATACACCACTTATCACCAGTTTGGTGGTGATGTGCCTTACGAATACGGTACATAATAGGGTCACGCAGGTTCATGTTAGATGAAGACATATCAATTTTGGCACGCAATACACAAGCGCCTTCATCAAATTCACCTGAACGCATACGCTCAAACAAATCCAGATTCTCTTCAACACTACGTTCTCGGAACGGGCTGTTTTTACCGGGCTCAGTTAAAGTGCCACGATATTCTCGTGCTTGTTCTGCACTAAGGTCGCACACATAAGCCTTACCTTCTTTAATAAGATGGATAGCCCATTGGTGCAGCTGATCAAAGTAATCTGACGCATAACGAACCTCACCGTGCCAGTCAAAACCTAACCAATGAACGTCTTCTTTAATAGCATCAATAAACTCTTGGCTTTCTTTCTCCGGATTAGTGTCATCAAAACGCAAATTACAGACACCGCCAAATTGCTTGGCTAAACCGAAGTTCAAACATATAGATTTGGCATGGCCTACGTGTAAGTAACCGTTAGGCTCGGGTGGAAAGCGGGTAACAATTTGAGTGTGTTTGCCGTTATCTAAATCGTCTTGGATAATTTTGGCAATAAAATTGTTATTGGTTGCAATAGAGTCAGTCATAACCTTCCATTCTTTTATAGATGCCTAATAAGAGGCAAGTAATTAGCGGCCATTGTTTGGCATATGTAGGCTTAAGGATTATTAGAATAGCCAAGCCTATAAGCTTCGCAAGAGTAATATGGAAACACCCTTTTCTACCCATGCTTTGCCGCACAAAAACAGGTATTATACGCTGTCTTAAACATTACCGATACTTTTCAAACTATAGAGGCACAGTATGATTTTGCTAAAAACCAACATGGGTGAGATTACAATTGAACTAAACCATGAGAAAGCACCTAAAACCGCTGCAAACTTCGAGCAGTATGTTAAAGAAGGCTTTTATGATGGTGTTATATTTCACCGTGTTATCGATGGTTTTATGGTCCAAGGCGGTGGTATGGAGCCTGGCATGAAACAAAAACAAACCCGCGACCAAATTGAAAACGAAGCTGACAATGGCTTAAAGAATGAAGTAGGTACGCTTGCTATGGCACGCACCATGGACCCTCATTCAGCCAGCGCTCAGTTTTTTATTAACGTTGCCGACAACGAATTTTTAAACCACACAGGTAAGAATTCTCAAGGTTGGGGCTATGCAGTTTTCGGTAAAGTTGTTGATGGCATGGACGTAGTAAACCGTATTAAAAGCGTTAAAACGGGTAGTAAAATGGGTCACCAAGACGTACCAGTAGAAGACGTTATTATTGAAAAAGCTGAAGTAATTGCTAAATAACCTTTACTCGCTTTATCAGAGGGCATTACGCCCTCTTCTCTTTTTTAAACTTTTCATTGCATTCATCTATGTCTATATATTTTATTTCAGATCTGCACTTACAAGAATCAGAACCTGCAATGACGCAAGGTTTTTTGAGCTATTTAGATAGCCTAACTGATGCCAAGGCCCTTTATATACTGGGTGATTTTTTTGAGGTTTGGATTGGTGACGATTATGAAAACCAGCTAATCAATGAAGTAAAGTCGGCATTAACAACGCTTACCCAACGTGGGGTTGAGCTTTATATAATGCACGGCAATCGTGACTTCTTAATTGGTGATGATTTCTGCCAGCAAGTCGGCGCCACCTTACTGGCAGACCCTAGCGTTATAGACTTTGATGATGAAAAAGTACTGCTAATGCATGGCGACAGTATGTGTACTAAAGACCTTGCCTATATGAAGATGCGTCCTATGTTACGCAACCCTATGATGCAAGAGCGCTTACTAAACCAAACCATCGAAGAGCGCTTAATGATGGCGGCTAATATGCGCGGTGAAAGCCAGAAAGGCAATCAGATGAAATCTTCGGATATTATGGATGTTACTCCGGAAGAAGTAGATAAAGTAATGACCGATAACTCAGTCAAAACTCTTATTCACGGCCACACCCATCGCCCTTTCGACCACCACTGGCAACACAATGATGAGCAACGTCGTCGAATTGTGTTAGGTGATTGGTCAAATACTCATGGTTGGCAAATTCGATACAATCAAGAAAAGGGTTTTGAGCTAAGCAAGTTTGAGTTTTAGTAGGGAAAAACTTGCGGTTCAGTTTCTAAGGTCACACCAAACTGTTGCTGAACGCTCGTAACCACCGCATGTTTTAACTGCATCAACTCTTCAAAGCTAGCTTTGCCATTAGTGGTTAACACTAAAGCTTGCTGGTCATGCATACGTACATTGCCCAGCCACTTACCTTTCCAACCTGCTTGTTCTATTAGCCAGGCTGCAGCTAACTTTACCTGACCATCTGCCTGTGTGTACTGAGGCAACATAGGATAGCTTAGTTTTAAGTCGCTGGCCTTGTCATTACTTACGACTGGGTTCTTAAAAAACGAACCTGCATTAGGAATGATAGTAGGATCAGGCAGTTTGCTGCGGCGTATTGCACAAACAGCTGCAATTAGCGCTTTAGGACTTAATCCTGCTAAAGACTGTAACGGCCCATAGGTGAGGTTGGGTGTGAATTGTTTATTTAATCGAAAGACTACACGCGTAATTATAAAATTATTTTTTAGGTCGTGTTTAAAAATAGAGTCTCGATAGCTAAATCGACAATCTTTTTCTTTAAGAATCTTTGTCTTACCGGTGCTAATTTCGATGCCTTCAACTTGCTCAAGGCATTCTCTAACCTCAACACCATAGGCACCAATGTTCTGAATAGGTGCAGCACCGACAGAGCCTGGTATAAGTGCTAAGTTTTCAAGACCATGGCCATATTCAATGCTTTCTAATACCCATTGATGCCAGTTCATACCGGCATCGACAGCCACCCATACATACTCTTCGTTCTCGTCAATCAGCTGCACGCTTTTTATAGCTGATTGCACAACAAGACCATCAACATCACCCGCCAACAACACATTAGAACCCTCGCCCAATACATACACTGGTGTGTTTTCGGCTTTTGCATTGGCTAAAATATCTAACAGTTCTTTTTGTGAAGAGTAGCGTACGAATGCCTTCGCCTTGGCAGATAATGCCAAAGTGTTTAGCGTACGTAATTGAAAGTTGGTTTGCATTAAGACTGGGCTAGTTTCTGTTTAATATCTACAATCATGCTATCGCAAGCAGCTTCGATTAAATCTAATACGTGTTCAAAACCTTCCTCACCACCATAGTAAGGATCAGGCACTTCGGTCACATTAGCATCCGCACCAAAACGCTTTAAAAACAGTTCAGGCTCGGTACGTACAGCACCTTTAGGCTTAAATTCTTGCATGTTTTCAATATTAGAATTGTCCATGGCCAAAACATAGTCGAACTTATCAAAATCTTCAGCATTTACTTGGCGTGCGCGCAGCTTAGAAATTTCGTAACCACGCCTAACCGCAGCAGCTTGTGAGCGCTCATCGGGTGCCTTACCAATATGCCAGTCGCCTGTACCGGCTGAGTCAACAGTTACCTTATCGGCAAGACCATGCTCAGCAAGTTTCTTGCGCAAAATGCCATCGGCACTGGGCGAACGACAAATATTACCAAGACATACAAATAATACTTTCATAACAACTCTTATTTACTCAAATTTATTCGCTAAAATTAAGCTTTAGCTTTATCTAACTTCTCTTCTTCGCTCATACGACGTGCTTCACCTTCCAACATAACAGGGACACCGTCTTTAATAGGGAAAGCAAGCCCATCAAAAGTGCATAATAATTCATTGGCTTCTTTATCTAACTTTAGCTTGCCCGTGCATTGAGGGCATACCAACATACTTAATAGTTGCTTATCCATTGTTTTGGCCTTTGATTGGAAGTTTTTGTAGTAACTGCTCTACTTTCATAATACTTTCAGCGTTTAGTTTGGCATCTACTTTTAGATACCACCAATTCTCTTGAGCGAATCCTTGGCACTTCACCCAGTCTTTTTCTGTCATAACCAACATTTGTTTTGAGTCGATAAAATCAAAATCTTTCTTAGTAAAAGCATGGTGGTCGGCAAAGCTACGCAGATCAACCTCAGCCCCTAGATCCATCAATGTTTGCTCAAAGCGTTGTGGATTACCAATACCACAGATCGCAACTAAAGACTTTCCCTGTAATTTTTCTAGCGGAAAATTTTGACCATTTTGTGCATTAATCAGGGCACTGGCTGTCACTATAAAATCTTCACCGTTAATTAAACTTAAATCAACCGACCGCTTTCTACTAACTGGTTCTCTTAGTGGGCCTATAGGCAGCAACCAGCCATTGCCAAAAAAACGTTTACCATCAACCACCAGAATCTCAGCATCTCGAGCCATGGCGTAGTGCTGCATGCCATCATCACTAAAAATCACATCGACTTTTTGCTTAGCTGCCAGCTGCGCAGCATGAGTACGATTAGGATCAACCACCACAGGACATTGTAAGCGATGATAAAGTAAATAAGGCTCATCACCACATTCCTCTACAGAGGTACTACTATCTAATAACAGGGGATAGTTTTCACTGCGCCCGCCATAGCCACGACTAATAATAGCCGGATTAAAGCCAAGCTCACGAGCCTTGTTAACCAAGTAAGTGATAAGAGGGGTTTTACCGGTACCACCGACAGTGATATTGCCAACCACTATCACGGGTACAGAGTTAGAGGGTTTCGACTTAACCAAAAAAAATTGGCGTTTAATAACAACAAATAAAGCAACCAAGCTCCATAGTGGCAGCAACCAAAGGTTATACCAAGCGGGCTTGTACCAGTTTTGCTCTATGCGCAACGCCAGTTTTTTCATGATTAGTTTTGAAATTGAATTTTGTGCAACTGCGAATA
>Ga0209075_1000155_pt1 | contig 59680 bp, 49 predicted proteins | sample Stecom2011_FD_187523 | JGI IMG/M metagenome (GOLD analysis project Ga0209075, IMG submission 187523) | Agricultural soil microbial communities from Utah to study Nitrogen management - Steer compost 2011 (SPAdes) (version 2) | ecosystem: Environmental > Terrestrial > Soil > Agricultural land...
AAAGGAAAGGCGAGTATCATTTTTAGAATTTCATTGTAAAGTGATTTAAAAACGGAGTACAAAAATCACTAAGGACTGAATACTCGAAGACCTAAGTCTTTAGTGCTGACTAGAAAGTATTTAGAGATTGGTGAGTATTTTGAGTGGATAGAAGAAAAGAACTTGTGTAGTCTATGCTTTTCGATGGCTTGCTACGGGCTGTAGTCTGTAAAATGCAAGATTTTTTTTGCGTTACGAAGGGGTGGCGAAGAACCCAAAGGGGTCGCAGACAGGGGAAGGCTTTCCCCTACCATAGCAGCGTTGAAGTTCATAGTAAGCTTTAAAAAAGAGATAAGGTTTTATTGGCAACAGCGAAAGCCCACGAAAGGGTATTGGTTTTGAGGATAAAAACTAAATTTGTTTTCTGTGCATTGGGTGGTGTTTTGGCCATCCCAAGAACCGCCAACGACTAAATAAGAGCCTTCTTTTTGGGGGCTAGGAGTGCTTGTCCATTCCCAAAGATTTCCATTCATATCGTACATACCCCACCAGCTTCTGCACTGGTCTTTTCTTCCTGAGCGAAGGGCTTTGGTAGAGTTGGTGTTGCATTTGAATGGATGGTATCGGTTTCCATAAGAATAAGTGTAAGAGTCTTTGCCTTTACAGGCGGCTTGCCATTCCTTAAGGCTGCAGAGTCGTTTACCTGCTTGGCTGCATAGTGAGGCTGCTTGTTCGTGAGAAACCATGTCGCGAGGGAGTTCATCGGGCTTGTTGGGGTATTCGTAAGCGTCCACACAGACGATCTTGCCTTCCACTGGAACTGGATAGGCGTTTTTCTCGCATTGATTGTCGCTTGCCATGTCGTAATCAGCAGGGGTCCAGGCGGTGGAGTTCCCAAGAGAATCTTCGGCTCTAAAAAAAACTCTTCCCGTTTTGTTGTATTCAATAGGGGTGTTTTCTTTTTGAGTTTGAGTGGTATCTCCAATGGCTATCCATGTTGTACAGTCGGCTTCTTGACACTTGACTTGGAGCTTGATAGGATGGTAATAGCGTCCAGGAGGAGGGCTTAAAAAAGCTTCGGGAGGAATGGTGTCTAATTTTCTAAGGCTGTCTTGGATTTGTTTTTGAAGCTCTAAGGCCTTTAATGAGTCTTGATAGGCTTGAATAGAATCTTGATAAGCTCGTGTAGAATCTTTTTGAGCTTGTGTTAAAAGAGGTGTTTTAGGAATCTCTTTTTGTATTGCTACAGTGTCTTTTTTTAAGCTATCTATCATAGTTTCTAATAGAAGCAAACTGTCTTGGATTTGTTGCAAACTATCTGTAATATGCTGGAGGCTGTCGTTGCGTCTTTGTTGCCATTCTAAGAGCTTTTCTTTTTCTTTTTGAATTTCTATTTCTGCGTTTTTCATTTTATCAAGTTGGCATTGCACTACAAATAAAGTGATTAGTAGCAATAACATTAAAATCAAAATGAGATTTTTTTTCTTTTTAGGTTGGTTTTTTGGAGCTGAATGGGTCATTTTTAACCTTATTGTTTGCTTGTATTTTAGTATCTTCAAATAAAATACGCCAGTGTCGTTTGATTTCCTCTTCTAATTCTAACAAACTTAATTTACGACGAAGTGTGCTTCTATAGGCGATAGATATAAAACCTGTTTCTTCGGATATAATGATCACTAAGGCGTCACTTTCGGCGGCTAAAGCTTTTGCTGCTCTGTGTCTCATCCCTAAACTAGCGTCTTGTTCAGAAGAAGAAGAAGGGAGTGGTAAAATACAGCCTGCTGCAATGAGTTTTTTATGGTCCAGTATAACGGCACCGTCGTGTAAAGCAGAATTAGGAAAAAATATGGAGCGGAGTAATCTGGAACTGATATTGGCGTTTAAAGCTTCTCCTGTATCAGAATAGCTTCGAAGTCCCACTCTTTTTTGAAGCACAATCAAAGCTCCAAAACGGTTTTTTGCTAAATCTTGAACAGCATTTATTATGGATTCTGTGGTTTCATTCAATCCACTAGAGTGAAAAAATATATTACGAAGGTTAGCCTGACTGACCCCTTGACCGATACGAGTCAAAGCTCCTCTTATTTCAGGTTGGAATAAAATGACAACGGCAATAACACCAAGAGTTGCCACATTACTCAATAACCAAACCAAGGTGTGCAATTCCCACCATTGAGCTAAAAACCATGTCAACAAAAGGAGTGCCCCACCAAAAAACATTTGAACTGCTCGAGAACCACGAAACAATAATATAAAGTAATAAAGGATGATCGATATTAAAAGAATATCGAGGATGTCTGCCATTCGGACATCAATGACTCCAAATAACTTAAAAAGTATCATAAGTTCGTAAGGCCTCTAAAAGATGCAAGGCTTCTATAGTTGCAGAAACATCGTGCACTCTAAGGATATTGGTACCGCTAAGGGCAACGAGGAAAGCAGAAACAATAGAAGGGATAAATCGATCGCTATTTTTTAATGTAGAAATTTTACCGATAAAAGATTTTCTGGAAAGTCCCCATAAAGTGGGATAATCCATTTTTGAAAGCTTTTCAGCAGAAGAAATTAATTCTAAATTGTCTTCTAAGGATTTTCCAAAGCCTATGCCAGGGTCCAAACAGATTTTTTCTTTAGGCACTCCCAGTATAGCGAGTTTATTGGCTGCAGCCAAAAGTTCTGTAGAAACATCGGTAAACACATCATCATAAGGGGTGTAATCTTGTTGCATTTTTCCAAAAGAGCCTCTGAGATGATTGAGGATGCAAGAGGCTTTTGTTTTATGGATTACAGTGGCCATATTAGGATCTATGCTTAGAGCACTAATGTCATTAATGATATCTGCACCAGCTAAAACTGCTTGTTCAGCGACTTCACTTTTTACAGTGTCTATAGATATATAGAAGTTTTTTTCTTTTTTGTGTTTTTGAAGTTCTTCTATAATTGGGATCACCCTACGAAGTTCTTCTTCTTCTGAGATTTTGGAGGCTCCTGGCCTTGAGCTTTCTCCACCCACATCAATGATTTTTGCACCTTCTTGAACCAGTTTTAGTGCACGAGATGTTGCTTTGGAGAAAGAATAGTATTCACCTCCATCAAAAAAACTGTCTTGAGTAATATTGACAATTCCCATTACTGCAGGAATGGGAATGCCTGTAAATAAAGTGTTAGCGACTCTAAAACTCTGAGTTTTAGGTTTCTGTCGAATCAGCTTTTGAAGACTCATCTAAAGACTCTTTTGAAGAAGGTTCTTCGTCTAAATTTTCAGGAACAGGGGGAGGAGTGTTGTCTTTTTTCTCTTGCTCTAGTTTCTGGGTGATCATTTGATACTGTCGGCTTTTTTTAGTGCTCTCTAAGACTTCACCTTCCATGACTCGATCGACTTCTTCTCTATCCAAGACTTCGTGTTCTATCAAGGATTCTGCTAAAGCTTGAATTTTGTCTTTGTTTTCTTCTAGCAATTCTTTTGCTTTTTGATTGAGTCTAAAAATAAGAGAGTGTATGGCCTCATCTATTTTTTTTGCCATCATTTCAGAGTTTTCTTTTCCTTTGTTCATTTCTCTTCCAAGAAAAATTTCACCATCGCTTCGAGCATAAGAAATGGGTCCAATATCATCATCAAAACCCCATTCGGTGATCATCTTTTTAGCCAGTTCGGTTGCACGCATAATATCGTTAGATGCCCCTGTACTCTGATGATTAAAAAACAATAATTCAGTGAGACGACCAGAGAGCAAGAGCATGATTTTTTCTTCAACATATTCTTTACTATAAGAGACTTGATCTCGTTCTGGCAGAGACATGGTGACGCCAAGGGCGTTACCTCTAGGAATAATAGTGATTTTATGGAGTGGTTCTACATTTTTGCACAAAAGATTCATCACAGCATGACCAGCTTCGTGATAGGCTGTGTTTCTTTTTTCTTCTTCGCTCATTAAAAGTGTGCGTCGCTCTGAACCCATTGCCAGCTTATCTCTTGCTTCTTCAAAATCGAGCATAGATACTTTGGAGTTGTCGTAGCGAGCAGCTAATAGAGCGGCTTCGTTCACTAAGTTTTCTAAGTCGGCTCCTGCAAGGCCAGGAGTACTTTTGGCTATAGCCTTGATATCGATGTCGTTTTCTAAAGGGACTTTTCTTTTTCGTAAATGGACTCGTAAAATAGCCTCTCTACCTTTCAAATCAGGAAGACCTACCATGATTTGTCTATCAAAACGACCCGGTCTGAGTAAAGCTTTATCTAAGACATCAGGACGGTTTGTGGCAGCCAATAAAATAACGCCTTCATTAGAAGTAAAGCCATCCATTTCTACGAGTAGTTGATTTAGAGTTTGTTCTCTTTCATCGTGGCCTCCACCCAGTCCGGCCCCTCTTTGGCGACCCACAGCATCGATTTCATCAATAAATAATATACAAGGAGCGTTCTTTTTTCCTGTTTCAAATAAATCGCGAACTCGAGAAGCACCCACACCCACAAACATTTCCACAAAATCAGATCCAGACATACTAAAGAATGGCACTCCTGCTTCTCCAGCAACAGCACGAGCAAGTAAAGTTTTTCCTGTACCAGGAGGACCCACTAAAAGAGCCCCTTTAGGGATACGACCGCCCAATAAATCGAACTTTTTGGGGTTTTTCAAAAATAAAACCAATTCTTCCAAGTCTTGCTTCGCTTCGTCGCAGCCCGCCACATCTCTAAAAGTGGTTTTTCTTTTCCCAGTTTGTACCAACTGCTTGGCTTGACTTTTTCCAAAAGAAAACATGCCTTTGGCTCCGCCTGCTTGACGAGACATAATAAACCAAAAAAAAGCAATCAATATAATAATAGGCAAAAAGGCCACAAGGTGTTCTAACCAAGATGTTTTTTTATGGATCACTTTCACTTTAACATTTTTATGATTTTCCCATTCAGTGATTTGCTCGTTAGAGGCTTCTAGCATGTGACTCAAAAAAGATAGAGTAGGGGGGCTAGAGTCTCTCATAGAAGTGAGTCTAGAAAAAGCATTTTGCTTGGATTTTGATTTTTCAATTTCGCTTTCAGTCATTTTACGACGACCTTCTATCAAAACACCATCGACTACTTTTTGTAAAGAAAGTTCAGTGATTTCTGTATTTGAATCAGACATCATAGCCAAAAATTCAGTCCTAGAAAGTTCTAAATTGTTTTCTTCTGTATAGAGTTGCATCATAAAAAGTATGATGAGAAGCATGGCAATAATAACAAAGAAGTTTTTGTTTTTAAATGGAGAGGCTGTTCTAGCTTTTGTCATGAGTTCCTTCTGTTGGGAAATAGATTTTGTCTAGATTTTCAGAAGTAGCGATTCCAGGTATCCATAAAACTTCAGAGTCTTTGGCCAATAAAGGTAAAAAATCACGAATCCATAAAGGGATAGAGTGTTCTTGAAACCATTGGTTGAGCTTTCGTTTTTTGTATTGAGTACCCAAAGGAGTAAAAGTATCTCCATTTTGTCGGTATCGCCATTTTTCTAAAAAACTTGTATTTCCTGTGTTTCCATTGAAAAGATACAAATTATCTTGCTTTTGAACACTTTTAGTGTCATAAATCCATAGAAATAACTTGTTTCTTTCGATGCATGCGTTTTTGTATCGAAAAGTACTTGCATTTCCTTCCAAGAATTTAGAGAAAATTTCGATAGGAAAATAAAAAGTTTTGAAATCCAAATACAATCTAAAAATCTCTTGCAAACCTTTGTTTGTATTCATTGAACTTGCATGCAGAGGGGGGAGTGAAAAGCAAATCACCTTGGAATATGGAGAGTATTTCGCAGGGAAATTCCATTTTTCAGGAGGGATTATAAAGGGGGTAAAATAATGCTTTGCTGCTTGCAGAATTTTAGGGTAAACACTATAAGTGATTTGAGCTATTTTAGCAAGCTTTTGAATACTTCCAGATTCTATTCTTTCTAAATAAGGCAAAGTTTTTATTCGAATCTGATTACGCCAAAAAACAGTGCTTTTATTGCTAGCATCTTCTCTCCAAGTGAGTGAATGATCCTTTGCATAATCCAACAAATCGGTTTTACTTAGGTGTAAAAAAGGTCTATAAATTAGATCTTTTCTTTGTTCTAGTATCCCTTGCAAACCTTTTATAGAAGTCCCCCTATGCATTCGCATATACACTGTTTCTGCTTGATCATCGGCATGGTGGGCTGTTAATATAAGGTCAAAGCCTTGAGTTTTTTGTAGATTAAAAAGTTCTTTGTAGCGGAGTTCTCTAGCTTTTGCTTCAAAAGATTGTTTGCTATCAAAGTCTTTGGTTTTTAAGTTTTTGATTTGAAAAGAAATGTTGTTTTTTTTACAATAAGCAGCCACAAAGTTGGCATCTTTTTCTGACTCTAGGCCTCGTACACCGTGGTTCACATGACACACATGAATACTGGAATATCCAATATGTTTTTTTCTCTTTAGAAAATAATCTAAAAGAACCATAGAGTCTAAGCCACCAGAAATGGCGAGCAAAAGTCTTTTATCTTGGAATGTTTTTACATCTTTTGGAAGAAGCAAGAACGAACTCCAGTATGACAAGCCACTTGACTGCCAGACATTTTTACTTTGAACAGCAAGGCATCTCCATCACAATCCAAACTAAAATCAACAACGCTCATCACATTGCCACTAGTAGCTCCCTTGTGCCAATATTCTTTACGGCTACGGCTCCAAAAAACCATTTCTTTTTGCTTTAAAGTACGCCTCAAGGCCTCTTTATCCATCCAAGCCATCATTAAAACATCTAGTTTCTCAAAATCTTGCACTATCACGGGAATAAGACCTTGGGAGTTCCATTTGAGTTTGATCAAGAATAAGTCTAATGCAGACATATTAACCTCTAATGTGTCCGTCTCCTACAAGAACCCACTTATAGGTGCATAAACTTTCGACTCCCATAGGGCCTCTAGCATGGAGTTTGTCTGTGGAAATGCCAACTTCTGCTCCCAAACCGTATTCGCCACCGTCTGCAAAGCGTGTACTTGCATTGACCATCACACTAGAGGAGTCCACATGATTGATAAAGTAATTTTGAACCTCTAAATCTTTGGCAAGCACTGCTTCAGTGTGCCCACTTCCATACACTTCTATGTGCTCTGCCGCTTCTTTAACATCTTTGACTATTTTTAAGTTCATCTGCAAGCTCAAGTACTCTTTTTCAAAGTAAGAATCATTTTCTAAAATTTTTAAGCCATGAATTCTAGCTCTAGCCACAGAGTCACCATAAATAGAGACTTCTTTTTCTAAAAGAGCTTGGACCAGGTCTTGTAGATTTTTATCACTCAAGTCTTGGTGTAAGAGTAGGGTTTCCATGGCATTACAAACACCAGGTCTTTGAGTTTTAGCATTGACGAGGATGTTTTTGGCAGCTTCGATATCGGCTGATTTATCCACAAAAATATGGCATATCCCATTGAAATGTTTGATCACTGGAATTTGACTTTGTTCTACTACCGTGCGAATTAGATTTACGCCACCTCTGGGGATCACTAAGTCTATATACTGATTTTGTTTTAACAAATAACTCATCAATTCACGATTAGGTGTTTGGACCAGCTGGACTGCATTGGGGTTGATTTGGTGTTCTTCCAGACTTTCTCTAAAAATTTGAGCAAGCAATGTAGAGCTTTCCAAAGATTCTTTACCACCTCTTAAAACAACAGCATTTCCAGATTTAAAACACAAAGAAGCCCCATCAATCGTCACATTGGGTCTGCTTTCGTATATGAAAAACACAGAACCTATAGGCACAGAAATTCGAGACAATTCCATACCATTAGGAAGGAGTTTTTTTTCTAAAGTTCTGTTCAAAGGGTCTTGAAAGGCTGCAATTTGCTCTACGCTAGAGGCCATATCCAAAATCCTTGCTTCATTTAAAGTAAGGCGATCGATCATTGCAGAAGAAAGTGTGTTTTTAGACGCTTCAACATCCTTTTGATTGGCTTTAATTATTTCTAAGCTTCTTGATTTTAACTTTTGAGCGAGACTCACTAAAACTGCATTTCTTTTATCTATAGAAAGACTCCTAATCTCGGTCGATGCTTTTTTGGCGTTTTGAGCGAGTGAGTCTCCGTATTGTTCAATAGAATTCATATTATTACCATGTTAAGCCCAGAGATGACTCTAGACGATATCCTTTATAATCTTTGAAATAATAAGAGTATCTAAAAGATCCCCATAAGAAATCATAAGGTGAATAAAACACAGCCGCTTTGAGTTCTTTGTAATGTATTGTTGATTTTGGATCTAAAAATCTTTTTTTGTTTGAACTTAAAGGACCATGTATATCGTTTATTTTACCACCAAATGCGGTGTCTTTATCCACTCGGCTTGCTTCTAGTTTGAAGCCAAATTTTTTGTAATCAGCAGAAAGACTGGTGTATATTTCTTGAGCATTGGGCCCCAAATCACTCCCCAAAGAACTTCCATAGTTTTGATAGGTATAACCATCTCCTTTATGGTGTGTATAAACCCAAGGCTCTATGCGAGTGTATTCGGCGTTAAATGTAAAACAAACAGAAGAAAGACAAAGTCCACTTTTGGTAACACCAATAGAAGCAGCCCATTTGTCTCCCCACCAATCACTATTAAAAGCAGAAAGAGGATTTAGTAAATCATCTAAAAAAATCTCTCCGTATAGCTCCCAGTTTTTGAAGGCATTCACCTTAAAATCAAAAGCAAGGGCATTATTGTCTAAATCACCCAAAAAAGGTTCTGCAAACATATAAGGCAATAAAGGGATAGCATAAATCCATTCAAAATGTCGATCAGCACTATCGGCGTCTAAATTGGGATTTGTATTGGCTTTTTCAGTAGTACTTCCATAAACAGTCATCTCAGAAACACCAATCTCAACATTGAAAGGTAAATTCATTTGAAGCCTGTGGGCGTTGAGGTACTTTAGTTTATTCTTTTTTTGTGATAATTTGGCAGCATATTGAGTGTATTGAAGAGGTCCAAAATTCAATTCATATCCAAAATATGGTGTAGAAGCTGGTTCAAAAATAAAAGTAGTAGAATCACTCCAAGGCCTATAAAATTGCGTCTCACCTCTTAAAATCAATGGATTCCTTTTGGCAGTTCCCCATTGGAGGCGATCCATACCAGCCAAGAAGTTACCGTATTTTGTCTCGTACTTCAAGTTGGTTTGCACTTGGGCCCAATTGTAGGTGTTCTCTGATTCTTTAGTAAAAGGGATTCCATCGGCAGGATCATAAGAACCTTCAATAATGGGAGCATTGCTTCTATCCATAAATAGGCTAACCGCTGAATTAAAAAACAAATTATCATACAAGTGTCCCTCTAAACGACCCTTTAAGATAAAGCTATGGAAGTAAATTTTAGGAGTCATAAAAGAGGCTCGCATAGAATCCACTGCAGAAAAACGAATAAAAAGCTCCTTGTCTTTAGAAGAGTCTGCAAAATAAAAATGGCCTTGTCTATCGCTCATAGAAATGTCGTTGTAAGCAAAAGCGATATGGAAAAGGAAAAGAGATAAAATAATCGTTTTGAATATTTTCATAATATTATGGAGTGCTAAAAATGTTTTTTAGAAGTTGAAGGTGAATATTAGATTTTTTTTTCAAAGATGGAGAAAAAGCAATAAAAGGAAAACTAAATAAAAGTTTAGTAAAACTACGAGAAAATCGATAGAGTTTAGAAAAAAGCTTCCCTTTTAAGCCAAAATGTTTTTGAAACACATATTCTTGAGAATTATCGTATTTTATAGCATTAGTCAAAGTGAGGAGAGGAGATTCTCCACCTAAATGGGTGATAATAGCTTGCCGCTCCATAAAATAAGGGATATTGAGTTTTTTAGCTCGCATTGCAAAATCTAAATCTTCATGATACAAAAAGATGTCTTGATCGAATCCGCCCAACATTTCCCATAATGGACGAGACATCATCAAACATATGGAGTTAGTCCTGTATGTTTCAAATAGACTTGGATCCGATGAAGGACTTAAAACACCATGTATTTTTTTGGATGCAGTTTCTTTGCTTTTAAATGCGGTTAAAAAAAACTGAAATGGAGTGATTTTAGCATAATAATTCTTTTGTATGGAACCATTGGATGCCTTCACAAAGGGGGCTACAATTGCTTCTTTTTGATGAGTGTTTTTATATTTTATTAAGCTGTTTTTTAAAAGTGGCAAACTTTGTAATTTTGGAAGCACATCGTTGTGCAAAAGGCATATCGCATCGAAGTCAACACCTTTTTTTGCTAAGTTTTGAATAGCCATATTGGTAGCAGTGGCGTAGCCCATATTTTTTTGCAATTCCAAAAGATGAACTTGAGGAAAGTTTTCCCTTATTTTTTGAGCTGTTTGGTCAGTGCTTCCATTATCTACAACGGCAATTTCAAAACCTCTTTGGAGCAAAGGCATGATACACCATAAGCACGCGTTGGTCAAATCAAATTTATTGTATGTGACTATAATAATGGCAGTTTTCATGGTACCTTAAATGTTTTAAGTTTTTAAAAAAGCGATAGGTAAAAAGCTAATTTATTGTACTATAAATATACTTTTTTTATCATTAAGAGTAAAGTTAATAATTAAAATTTCTCTATATATTCATTAAAAATCTATAAAAAATAATTTCTAGAGATTCAAAGACCAAAATGGAAAGGATTCCGTTTTCTTTTGAGTTTTTTCTTTTTTATGAAGTTTTAGAAGCGCCTGGTTTGTTTTTCGTTTAAACTTAAACTTTACATGGAATAGCAAAGCGAATTAAAATAAAAAAGCAGACAGATAAATATGCAGTGAAAGTGAAAAAGAACACGATTTTTATGATTAAGAGTGGTATAGTTTTTCTAAATCTGCATCTCTTAATGGAGAGAGTAAGGTTGCTTTTCTTCTTTTCTTTCGAATAGTTCTATAGTTTTTAATAAAATAAAATAAAGAAAGCCACGAAAAGTTTTTTTTCATAAAATCGATTGCTTTTTTGAAACCTAAGTTTTTATGAAGAACCAAAGCAAGTTCTTTATGATGACTCAAAACATCCGTATTAAATGAAGACTGCATCGAAAAGTTTTGAAGTGGAAAGCTAAACACCTTTCCTTGAGCGTGATACATCCTTAAGCCCCAATCTAAAAACTGTAAATTTAAAGGAAAGCTTAAATCTAATGCACCCGTCCTTTGAACTATCCGTCTTGAAACTATTGTTAAATAGGGGTGTGGAGCTGCCACATAATCATAAAGAGCCCCTTCTACTTTGTTTTGAGGTGTAACCCCTTTAGAATAATCCAATAAATAGGGACTTAGCTTTGTGTCTAGAAACTCTAAAATAGGTGAAAAACAATCAATCATAGGGAATTCTAAACAAACATTAGCAATCTCGTTTAAATGATTTACTGAAAAATGTTTGTGTAAATCGTGATGCAATATGATTATCCACTCTGCAGTAGTGAAGTGCAAACTATCGTTGATGGATAGAGAAGGAAAGTACTCTAAAGCAGGGTCTTGAATTGTATTTTCAAGAGTAGAAGTAGGATACACTATAATATCAAATTGTTTTTTCATATTCTAAAGTTTAAGCTAAAACGATGTTCTACTCCCAAGCCTTGTATTAAATATGAAAATGTATAATCAAAATCAAAAGATAAAAGTTGCAATCCTAAACCTAAACTAAAGAATCGAGCTTCATAAGATTCTGTAGGTCGAGAATGAGAGGCAAAGAGCTCTTTAAAATCTCTGCTTAAATCTAACCATGCACGATTAAAACCAGAACGAAGGAATAAATAATCTCCAAGGGCGTATTCTAGGCCTAGTGAAAGGGCGGGTTGACTATAGCGTGGCAAGGTGTTTTCTAAAAACAAACTCAGTCGAGGGACTTGCCTAGACTTTAAAAATGCAGAAAGAGCATAAGTTTGAGCCATTGCGTAAGCTTCGGAGTCTCCGTCTTGAATATAATCTCGAATCAATGCACCAAAATCACGGGCAACAAAAGCAAAGCCATAAAGATTACTTTTTGCTGTCCATACTAGCCCCCAATCAAAAGCTAGAGCAATAGCAGTACGGTCACCGAGCTTTCCAGATAATTTGTCTGTAGCTAGTTTAATAGTAGAACCAAATCTAAAAAGCCTTAAAGGAATAGAAGAGCTTAAGGTGAAAAGTTGACTTTGAGGGGAGTGGACTTGACCCGTAGGTTGACCGTATTCATCGTAACCTTCTATATCCCCATAAAGCAACCAGCCGTAAGACGCTTGAATGCTCATAGTACTTAATTGTCTAGTATAAGAGAGATTCCCTTGATTTTCTGCAAAAACACCGGTTTGAAAATGAAAAGAAAAAAGATGATGATAAGAATCATTAAAAATGAAAGCAGCAGGGTTGAGTTGCATAATACTAGGATCAGAAACAATAAAAGCAGAGGCGGATCGCTCTAAAGCCATATTTCTAGCACTTTGGAAGGATTTTGAAAATGCAAATATTTCGCGTCCCACTTCACTTTTAGTAAAAAAAGCGAATGATTTTGAGCTTAAAAAAAGCAAAAAACAAAATAAAAATGAATAAAAAGAAAAAAACTTCATAAAAACAATTTACAAAATTTAAAAGAGTTATTATCTTTGTTTTCGTCGAGCCAATAGCTCAGCTGGTAGAGCAACGCCCTTTTAAGGCGTGGGTCGAAGGTTCGAATCCTTCTTGGCTCAGAAAAACCGATTTTTTAACTAAAATCGGTTTTTTTGTTTTATATTTGCGGGCATGTCCTTATATTTTTCTGATTTTCTCAAAGAAACCACAAACGAAGCCCTGAATCCATTGTTTGAACACCCAAAAACGGGGGCTCTTCATATTAGCGGTTTAAATATTGCCGCCAAGTCCACTTTATTAGCTTCTCACTTTTTAAAAAGCTATGAAAACATTTTGCTTATTACAGAAGATTATAAAAATGCAGAGGAGTGGTTTAATAATCTTTCTGCCGTACTTCCAGAAAATCAGGTTTTCTTTTTTCCTCCTTTAGGGTTAAAAGTTTACGAAGAGAAAAAACCTTTTGAAGGGGTCTTAGAAGAGCGTTTGCTGGTATTCAAAGAACTTTTAACAGAAAACAAAAAAGTCATACTTTGTCCTGTAGATGCCTTATTAATGAGATTACCTAAGCCGGGTTTTTTAAAAGAAAAAACTCTTCATTTTAGTGTTGGAGGAATACAGGACCCACTATCTCTTCGCCCCATACTCTTAGATATGGGCTTTAAAGAGCAACCGATAGTCAATGCAGTTGGTGAGTTTTCTATTAGAGGCTGCATTATTGATATCAATGGTTTTTTACATGAGCACCCTATTCGTATTGAAGTGTTTGGAGATGAAATAGAATCCATTCGTTTCTTTGATATTTTTTCACAACGATCTGTAAAAGAACTAGACTCGATAATAATTTATCCTATGGGAGAGTTTAATATCCCAGAAAAAGACAAGTTTAATTTCGAAGGGAATTTAGATTCATTATTTTGGAAGCGACATCAATACCAAGACTTAAATTATTCGCTTTTAGATTATCTAGAACCAGAACTTTTTGTTTTCGATGATTTATCTGCTATAGAAAATAAAGCATCTTCTCTGCATTATTCTTATCAAAAAGAATTTTTAAATCTTTCTAGCACTCATTTTATCCATGATAATCCAGAAAAAATATGGTGGAAATTTAGTGAATTGACTCCTTATTTCTCTCAAACTTACTTGCTCCAATTCACACGAGTTCAAGCAGAAATATCGAGTTGGATCAATTATGATTTAGACATTCAAAATATAGAAAATAGAGGTATTGATTCTGTATTAAAAGAAATAGAAGCTTTCAGTGAAGAGGGAGGGGAGGTTTATTTGTTAGCTCCTACCCAGGGGGCTTTGAATCGGTTAACTAGTTTATTTGATTCAGCTTCTGTAAAAGGTTTTTTGATTGGATTTTTAAGCGAAGGATTTTGGTTAACCAAAGAAAAAATTGCTTTTTTAACAGAAGGTCAAATTTTTAATAGAACCACAAAAAAAAGAAGACGAAAAACAATTGCTAACTCTGTATCCACTGCACTTTTAGTAGAGTCCTTGACAAGAGGGGATTTTGTGGTTCATGAAGATCATGGGGTTGGTCGCTATTTAGGTTTAGTGCGTGTGGAAGTCAATGGCGGTTTGGTGGATTGTGCTCTCCTTGAGTACGATGGTGGAGATCGATTGACCTTTCCTGTCTCTGATTTGCAAAAAATAGAGAAAATACAAAGTTCAGAAAATAGTGAATTAAAGTTAAATCGACTGGGCTCTAAAGCATTTGAAAACCTCAAAAGCAGGGTGAAAAAAAAGCTTGTTCAAGTCGCCAAAGAATTAGTTGAATTGTATGCTAAACGAGACCTTGTAGAAGGTTTTCAATTTCCTAAAGACAATCAAATGCAATTGGATTTTGAAGACGCCTTTGAATATTCTCCAACACCAGATCAAATTAGAGCCACTTTAGAAGTTAAGAGAGACATGGAATCTAAAAAGCCTATGGATCGTTTGATTTGTGGAGATGTGGGCTTTGGTAAAACAGAAGTGGCTATGCGTGCTTCTTTCAAAGCGGTTTCAGCAAAAAAACAAGTGATCCTATTGGTACCCACCACTATATTAGCAGCACAACATTATGAAAGTTTTCAAGAAAGATTTGCAGCCTTTCCCATTAACATAGAGCTTATTAATCGATACCGAAGCCCTAAAGAAAAAAAAGAAATCTATGAAAAGTTAAAAACAGGAGCTGTTGACATTGTCGTAGGAACTCACGCTCTTTTATCTAAAAATATATCTTACAAAGACTTGGGACTTTTAATCATAGACGAAGAACAAAAGTTTGGGGTCAAGCAAAAAGAAGCCCTTAGAGCTATGCGTTTGACTGTGGATACTTTGAGCATGAGTGCTACCCCAATTCCTAGATCGCTGCATTTAAGTTTGACTGGAGTCAGAGATATCTCCTTAATCAACACTCCTCCTATGAATCGATTGCCAGTTGAAACCAAATTGCTAAAACGAAACGACAAATTTTTAGCAGAAGCTGTTCAAGATGAATTGGCGCGAGGTGGACAAGTGTTTATAGTAAATGATAGGGTGAAAAATATTCTAGAATTAGCAGACACAATAGAAAACTGGGTTCCTGATGCAAGCATAGCTGTGGCTCACGGTCAAATGTTGGACTCTGATTTAGAAAGGGTTATGGATGCTTTTGTTTCGAAAAAAATAGATGTTTTGGTGAGTACAAGTATTATTGAATCCGGTTTAGATGTACCCAATGCCAACACAATTATTATTATGAATGCTCAAAATTTTGGGATTAGCCAATTGTATCAAATGCGTGGTCGGGTGGGTCGTTCCGATATATTAGCGCATGCTTATTTGGTCATGCCAGCCGAAGGAGAAATCTCTATTGACTCATTGAAACGATTACAAGCATTGGAGCAGTTTACAGACTTAGGGAGTGGCTATCAGCTTGCGATGCAAGATTTAGAAATTCGAGGAGCTGGTAATTTATTAGGGTCCGAACAGCATGGCTTTATCAGTGAAATTGGGTTTGAAACCTATGTTCGTTTGGTCAAAGAAGCGGTGGAGCAACTCAAAGGAGGATTTGTAGAAAAAACAATCCAACCAAGGGTAGAAGTAGGAGTGGATGCTTATTTGCCAGAAGATTGGATTGAAGATGGCTTGTCTAGAATTGCCTTGTATCAAAGGATAGCCAGGGCAAAATCTTCTCTAGAAATTCAATCGATCACTGAAGAGGTTAAGGACCGCTTTGGAGAGATACCTCGAGCTGCAAAAATGCTCTTTTTAGTCAGTGAAATCGGAATTTGGGCGGGCAAGCTTCGCATCCAAGGAGTTCAGCAAAAAAAATCACTTTTAGCTATTACTTTTTCAGAAAATCCATCTCCTGATCCACGAGTATTAGCAGAAATTCTATCGGTTTCACCATATCCCATGCGTTATTTAGGCTCTTCACCTCTTCAAGCCATTGTAGAATTAGAAAAGGGCAATTCTTTTGAGCAGTTAGAAAGCACTCATAAAGTATTTAAAGCCTTTGAAAAGATTCTAGAGCAGCCAAAAACAATTGATTAGTCTCATGGATTTCATTTTTTAACTTTAGAGCTATCTCTTCTGGGCGTGAATTAGGTGAAACAAAATTTATATCTGCATCTGTTTCTACTTTGAATTTTTCTTGTGGAATTTCTTTTAAGAAAAGAGCTAAATCAGGAGAACGAAAGGAATCTTTATGTAAAGAAAGTTGACAATCTAAATTGAGAGTGTCTTGAAGCAAATGTTTTTTAGGGTAAAATCGGTGCAAGACAATGTTGGATTCTTTTTGTGGATAACCGAGCGATCGAAGTAGTTTAAAAATACGAGTATAGTCACCAACGCAATGGATGATCAAGTCTCGTTTGAATTGAAGTGCTGCTTTTGCTTGTAAAACAAAAAGTTTTTCCTGAAAATCATTCCCTTTATAAAAAGGGACTCTTTTATCTAAGCCTGTTTCTCCAATTTTTGATTGTGGATTTCTCAATACAAAATCTAAACAAAGCTTCCAATGAGATTCATAGAAAGCAGAAGCTTCTGAAGGGTGGATGCCGTAAGCTGCCTGGATAAAGCGATGCTCTCGAGTCAATTTTTCTAACTGGTTCCACTCATTTGAAAAACAAGCACTAGAAACAGCAAAATACATTGAGTTTTCTAATAATGGAGCAAGCTCCTTATATAAAGGGAGCTGAGTAAAGTGCATATGAAAGTCGAACAATTCCAAAAAAACTCCAAGAATAGATTTCTTTTAAAATATAAATAAAAATCATTAGCTAAAAAAAACAATTCAAAACTAATATTTCTATCTTTGCACCTGTAAAAAGAGGCATTTATGAATCCAGAAGTGAAAAAGCGAAGAACTTTTGCCATTGTGAGCCATCCAGACGCAGGCAAAACAACCATGACAGAAAAATTTTTATGGTATGGTCAAGTGATTAGAGAAGCTGGGCATGTTCGAGCAAAAGCAAATCGAAGTCATACAGTGAGTGATTGGATGCAAATAGAACAGCAACGAGGAATTTCTGTTTCTAGTTCTGTGTTGAATTTTCCTTTTGAATCTTGCCAGTTTAACCTTGTAGATACCCCTGGTCACCAAGACTTTTGTGAAGACACCTATAGGGCCTTAACGGCGGTGGATTCTGCCTTGGTTTTGATTGATAGTGTGAATGGTGTTGAAGTACAAACTATCAAGCTCATGGAAGTTTGCCGTATGCGAAAAACTCCCATTATTACTTTTATTAATAAAATGGACCTCGAAGGAAAAAATGTTTTAGAACTACTGGATGAAATCGAAGACATTCTTCAAATCAAAGTATGCCCTTTCACACTTCCTATTGGTGTTGGAAAACTTTTCAAAGGCATTTACGACATTCAAGATCATTCCTTTCACACTTTTAATAAAGCAGAAAACAAGCAAGAAATCATTCAAATGACAGGGCCCAATGATCCAAAGCTTGTAGAGATTTGTGGTGAAAATTGGGTGGAACTTTTCTTAGAACAATATGAAATGGTCACAGAAGGAATGGAAGCTTTTGACCATGAACAGTATTTACAAGGAAAAATGAGTCCTGTTTTTTTTGGAAGTGCGGTAAACAATTTTGGTGTCAGGCAACTGCTCAATGCTTTTGCTACACTAGCCCCTCCTCCAATTCCAAGAGAATCTGATTTAAGAGTCATCGACCCTTCAGAAGAAGAGTTTAGTGCATTTGTTTTTAAAATTCAAGCCAATATGGATCCCAAACATCGAGACAGAACGGCTTTTTTAAGGATTTGTTCAGGAGCTTTTACTCGAGGCTCTAAAACATACCATTGCAGAACAGGTCGAGAAATTAGATTAGCCACTCCTACAGCCTTTTTAGCCAAAGACAAAGAAATTATCGATCATGCTTGGGCTGGAGATATTGTGGGCGTGAATGACCCTGGTTTTTTTAATATTGGGGATACTTTAACTCAAGGAGAAAAGTTTAATTTCACAGGAATTCCTGATTTTGCTCCTGAGTTTTTTGCTAGGGTCGTTTTAGCAAATCCTTTAAAATCAAAACAAATGAATAAGGGTTTAGCACAATTGTCAGAAGAAGGAGCCACACAGCTTTATCAACCTCTCAATTTTCCCCAGCCCGTGATTGGAGTCGTTGGAGAGCTCCAATTTGATGTCTTAAAATTTAGACTTTCGAGTGAATATGGTGCAGAGGTGCATTTAGAACGGATGCCCTCTTATGGTATTCGATGGATTTTAGGTGGTGAAAAAGAAAAAAAATCTTTTAGTGCCGAGCACATCATGGACTGTATGACAGACAAAGAAAATCGTTTAGTTTGCTTATTTCCAAATGAATATCGATTGAATTTAGCGATTAAAAATTACTCGGCCTTAGAGTTTAGCAAAACTTCTCCAGCCAATGAATAAGTCAAAATAACATTTAAATTCTTTAAAGCATTCAGATTTATCGAAAAGTAAAATCATGCTATTGTACTTTTCTTTAGCATTGCTTGGCAAAGGTATTCTCAAATCATAGCCTTTCTATTCATACATTATTACTAAAGTATGAATACTCTAATAACGGTGACTAGGGTATAAAAAAACAGCCTTATCGAATAAAGCTGTTCGTCATATTTGTTACGCTTAAATTTTACAATGTTCTTAAGCTTTCGATTTAAACCAAAGTGATTATTTTTGCAAAAAGAGCATCTGCAAGAGCAGTGGTTTCTAGTCCCTCAAACACATTGAATTGATTAAAAATAATGTTTCCCTTTCCAAAAGGCAATACTTGTAAATCAACCCCTGTTTTAATTTCTGATTTGATAATTGAAACCGAGCGAGCATAGACTTTGGCTCCTTCTAATTCATTTAAAGAAACACTGGGCATCACAGCAGAAGCAGTGTGGTCCAAAACATTCTTTTGATTAAAAACAGAAAGTAATTTAGAAGCTTTTGGCAAGTAATGCAAGCTCAGTTCATTGGCACCAGTACTAAAATGAGATTCAATTTCAAAATCAAATAAATGACTCGCATTGAATGTTTCTACATCTTCACTAGTCATATCTGAAAGTAAAAGTGTTTTACCTTTATTCTTAGTCGCATCGACAATTTTTTCTAAAATCTCGTCGTTCCAAGAGCTTAAATTAGCTGTAAAAATAATGTTTTCCGAACCTTGCAAAGAAGCTAGAGCGTCTTTTGTTTCAACACTGTTGTCTAAAAAACAAACTTGTTTCATTGCGGACTTCAAGTCAATTTCTTGAATAACAATCAACTCTTCTTTAACTTGATAAGTTTTTTTACCTTTATGAAGCAAAGTCAGTTGAAAGGTATAGAGCCCTTCTTTTTTTGGACATTTAATAGTATGAAGCCCCAAAGGAATGAGACTTGTTTTACCCACAGACTCCGTTTTCTTTTGAGAAAAAACTTCTTTACCAGAAGAGTCTAAAATTAAAAGTTCTATATCAATTTCTTCGAACCGATCGTGATTTAAGAAGGCCAATTGAAAGGTAGTTTGGCTATTGACACTCACCACATTTTCAAATCCAGAGATTAATATTTTCGTAGGAGTGGTCAATTCTTTAATAAAATCATCTAAATCTTTTGACTTTCTATTTTCATCCATCAAGCCAGAAAAATCGGTTCCAAAGTCGGCCCATTGGTCTAAAAAATAGCCTGCAACCAGAGGATTGCTCAGTAAAGCCGAGCTTTGAGCTAGTTTGCTTCGAATAGCAATTTGTTTAGAATTTTCAATAAAGTCTTTAACAGATGACCAAATAGAGAGTTTTTTATCATCTACAAAAGAGTTCAATTGTTTATAAAAAGCTTTCACAGCTTTATCATTTTTACTCCCTCGAGGACCTTTCAAGCTAGTGGCGTCTTTAGGCAATAAAGTGTGATTTTTTAATGTGACTAAAAGTTTTCCATTAATATCTTTTACAAAGTTTTCATAGTTGTCTTGAAACTGGCTGTCTCCCAAAGTAGAATCAGGAATAATCACATCTTCTACACCCTCTTTAGAACCATATAAAGATAAAAAATAACTCAAATTTGCACTTGGACTCATTCGAATATGGAGTCTATGGGCAGCATGCAGCAATATGCGTTCGTTAGTGATACCCATTAGTTTCCCTGTATCTTTTACAAATGATTCTTCGTTATCTAAATACACACTGTTCAAATTACTAATAGCAGGTCTGGTCAAGTCAAACAAGTCAATATGTTTTAACAATTTAGTCCCATTTTCTAAAACTAAAGTTCCATTTTCTGCACCTATCACCCAAGCAACAATAGAGGGGTGGTGTTTTTGTTCTAAAATAATGTCTTTAATTAAATCTTTTGCGTAATCTAAACCTTGATCTGTGGAGCGCATCATATGAACTGGAAATTCTTGAAAAACCAATAACCCCAATTCGTCACAAATATCCAAAGCCTCGTTAGAAAGAGGAGCTCCTGTCGAACGAATGGCATTGAAGTTTAGTTTTTTTACTTTTTGTAAATCTTTACGAAGTTTTTCATTAGCACTGGTCCAAAGACCTCCTTCACTCCAGTGTTGTGAATAATGGAGACCATGGATCTTAATGATAGAGTCGTTAAAATAAAAATCACCTTTGATACAGTCAAACTTTCTAAAAGCGAAGTTTTTAACCACAGAAAAAGAATAATCTGGATTTGGTTTTGTCTTGGTTGTTTTAGACTCTATTTGCACCTCAATTGCGAACAGTCTTGGCTTTTCCAAGGTCCATTTAAAATCTTCTTCTTTCCAATCTTTGATCTCTAGATTAAAGCGGTGAGATCCATTTTCCTTTTCAATTTTTAAATCTTTATAAATCTCAGAAACTTCTCCTTTTGGGTTTTTCATTAAGATTCTAAGCCTACAAAAGTGATTTCTTGGATTATTAAAAGAAACGGCAACAGCGACTCGTTCTTGATCGATGTCTGGTTCAACTTGTAAATCCGAAATAAAAACGGCATTTCCCAAAGTCAAAGAAACGCTACCGTAAATACCTCCAAAAGGATATTGAGTCCATGGAAGTCCCACTGGCATTTCTTTGGGTTGTGCATATCGTTCTCGGGTTTTACCTTTAAAATCTACGGTAGTTCCAAAATCAATACGACTATTAGCAGCACCAATATTGGCAACACGGATCACCAAAAAATTAGATTCCCCTAATTTAATAGCTTTAGATGTTTCCAAAGTAAAAGAAGAATAAGAACCAAAGTGCTCGCCAATCAATTTACCATTCAGCCATACCAAAGCATGGGAAGCAATCCTCTCAAAGTTCAAAAAAATTCGTTTTGAAATCTCATTTTTATCCACAAAAAAGTGTTTAAAATAATAACCTGTATCTTGAGTTAAGAACATTTTCTTAAAAGAGCGTTCCCAAACATGAGGCACTTGTATTTTTTCTGTGTTTTCTTGAGGATTCGCATACCATCGATTCACAATTCCAACATCATCGTCATCCCAGAGGAATTCCCATTCGCCATTTAGATCTACAATCGTATTCATTCAAAAGTCCTTTTAAAATTACTAATGTAAATTTAGTAAAAAACAAATAATTTAAAGTCAAACTTAAAAAACAAGCTTGAAATTTTAACATACAGAAGTTTAAATGAAAAAAAAGAAGATTGAAGTTTCAGAAGCGCCTGGCTTTAAAGATAGATAGCACTCCAATAAGTCTTATGAACATTGCTTTTTAAATTTTCAAAAAAAATCAGATTTTTTCCTTGAAAAATAGGTTTTCCATAACATAACTTAGTAACTCCTTAAAGGGTGTCACGCTTTTATAGATAAAAGCTATATATTTTGGGTTTTTCATGATTTTTTTCTATTTTAGAAAGAGCTTTGTATTTAAATTTTTAACCACTATCTTTTCAAATGAATAGACAATGTCGGAGACTTATGTTCAAAAAAATATTACTTTTTTTAAGTGTAGCTTTATGGGCTCAAGAAGCACCCATAGGGATACCTGTAGAGCCAAGCTTAGAAGAGGCTAAAGCCTTAAAAGCACTCTCTGGTAAAATTCAAGGAAAGATCGTTTGGTCCACCAGTCGTGCCAATTCAAAACACGACATTTGGATTATGAATGCAGACGCCACTCATCCAAAAGCTTTAACTCAAAGCAATCAAGTGGATTGGTTTCCTCGTATATCTCCAGATGGCACTAAAGTCTTATTCAATCGCTCCAAAAGTGGATGGGTCTCAGAAGACCAAGCTAGCGATCCAGAAAAATGGGATTTATGGATGATTGACATCGATGGCCGTAATGAACAGCTAGTGGTTTCAAATGCCACTTGGGGTACTTTTAGACCAGATGCAAAAAACATTGTGTTTTCTAGAGCCTCTAAAGTTTTCCTAATGGACTTAGAATCCAAAAAAGAAACTATGATCTTAGATGGAGAAAAGGCTTTTAACACCAAGGGAGTGATCTTACAAGAACCTAATATGTCACCCGATGGCAAGCATATCGCCATGACACTAAGAGGAAGCTTACGAGAAACTGGGGTGTGGGACATAGAAAAAAAAATATGGACCAAATCAGGAGGGGGTTGTCAAATCGATTGGTTTGCAGACGGCTCTAGGCTTTATCGTGTAAATTCTACTGGAAATGGTGGGACCGCCGCTCCTAGTGAAATCCTGTGGTTCAATGTAAAAGATGGAAAACCAGTAGAAAAAATAGGCTTTTTTGGGATTCCAGAAGCAGTCCGACTCATGGATTTACCAGGAAGGCGTTCTCATGAATACTTCCCCAAAGTATCACCTGATGGCAAATGGTTAGTATGGGGTGCCACAGACAAAGGTCATGACCACGATATATACGATTATGAACTCTATTTATGGAAGATCGGTGAGCCTGTTCAAACCGCGACTCGAATCACTTTCCATACAGGAAACGATCGCTGGCCAGACATTTGGCTAGGAAAAATAAAAGAAAAATCTGTTTCCAAAACCCAAAAACAGGAGCCCAGCGCAGAGAAAGAAAGCAAAACAATTCCCACTCAAAATCAATGGATTGAAACGCATGAGTATCGAATTCAAGATGGTCAAAGCGTTATCTTAGAATCAAAATGCGAAACCAATAAAAGTCTCTGTTCACTCTCTGTTTATACTCGTCGAAGCAAACTAGACATACAGATACACTTAGAAACAGATAAAATTTCGGAAGTTTTATTAGAAGATTTAACCGGGGATGGCTTAGAAGAGATCATTGTGGTGACAGAATCCGCTGCTAAAGGATCCTATAAAGATGTTTATGCTTTTATACCTCAAAAAAAAGGTCCCTTATCTGTACTAAGCCTCAATTCATGGAAAAAAGAAAGCCTTCCCAAAAATTATCACTACAGTGGTGGAGATGTTTTTAAAATTAAAAACAAACAACTGATAAGGAAGCTTCCCGACTTTGAAGAGCTTTCTTATTCTTTAAGATTTGTAGATGGTGGCTGGTCTTTTGAATTGAATAAAGACTAACGCACAAAATGCACTGGTCCACTTCGATCTATACATTTAGGTTCTTCTAGAGGATAGCCCAAAGCTACAAAACCATGTACTGTGTGGGTGCTTGGAATTTCAAAGGAGTCTAAAATGGATCGAATTTGAGGGTTTTCACAAATTTGGCTCAATTGGTTAATCCAAACAGAGCCAATACCCATGGAATGGGCAGCTAAAAACATATTTTGCATAGCACAAGTGTTATCCTCTAAGCCCCAAGAGCTCTCTTTTAGATTCGAAGGAATGATAAGGAGGGGAGCATTATAAAGATTATAGCCATCTCGAGATAAAACCTCTCCAATATTTTTAGCCAGATTTTGTATAATCTCATTGTTTGTAACCACAGTAAACTTCCATGTACGACGATTCTTACCACTTGGGGCAGCAAATCCGGCTTTAAGAATCCAATGGATATATTTCTCATCAATGGGTTTGTTTTTAAATTTTCGAATACTTCGTCTGCTCAATATAAGATCAATCAGTGGATTCACAAAATCTCCTTCTATATAGTTTCAATCTTAGATAAAACTTAAATGTTTAGCCTTATAAATAGTTAAAATAAAAGAATAGGTCAATGAATTAGAAAACCTTGAAAAATAGACTATTCAAATTTTACTTTAAAAATAAAAGAGCCCCAACGTATTGAGGCTCTTTCTTAATTTATTGAATCTTAATCTACATTTTCAAATGGAATTAACTCTACGCGACGATTTTGATCGCGACCTTCTTTAGTTGCGTTATCTGCAATAGGCCGTTCAGAACCATACCCAATCGCTCTTACTCGTTTAGAATCGATTCCTTTTTTAACAAAGTAATCCACAACTGTTTGAGCTCTAGCTTGAGAGAGTTTTAAGTTTATTTTATCACTCCCTGTTTTATCAGTATGTCCTTGGACTTCTAAGTTGGCACTAGGAATTTGACGAAGCAAAGCTACAATATCATCTAAAGTAGCGTAACTTGCATTGGTTAATTTATTAGAACCAGTTTTAAAATTAATCCCTTTATTCAATTGACTCAAGTCTTGCTTTTTATCAATAGGGCATCCAACAGAGTCCACCTTGACACCTTCCAAGGTATTCGGGCATTTGTCTAAGTGATCGGGAACGCCATCTTTATCAGAATCTATTGGGCATCCGTTAGAGTCTACAGAAATTCCAGCCGCAGTATTTGGGCATTTATCTAAGTGATCGGGAACACCATCTTTATCAGTGTCTCTAGGGCATCCGGTAGAGTCCACAGGAATTCCAGTCGCAGTATTTGGGCATTTATCCAGATAATCGGGAACACCATCTTTATCAGTATCTAATGTGCAACCCACAGAGTCTACTGGGAATCCAGCAGGAGTATTTGGGCATTTATCCAGATAATCGGGAACACCATCTTTATCAGAATCCAAAGGACACCCTTCATCGTCCACAATGGCAGCAATTGGAGTGTTTGGACACTTGTCTTTTTCATCAGGGACTCCATCTTTATCGGCGTCCATTGGGCACCCTTCGGCATCTACTTCTACACCTTCTTTCGTATTGGGGCATTTATCTAAATAATCAGGAACACCATCTTTATCTATATCAGATGGACAGCCGGTAGAATCTACTTGAACTCCCTCTGGAGTATTGGGGCATTTGTCTAAATAATCTATAATACCGTCTTTATCAGAATCTAATGGACAGCCGACAGAATCCACAGGCACACCCTCAGGAGTTCTAGCACATTGATCTATTTCGTCGGGCACGCCATCTCCATCTGAGTCCTTAGAGGTGAATTTCAAATTCCAAGTGAGCACAGCAGAAGCTGCAATGTGAGGGGTACTTACCACTTCGTAGCGGATAGTTTCCCCATATTTTGTGCGTTTCACTGGGTAAGCGTTTTCTTTATTGTATTTATAGCTTATGTTTGAAAATGCATTCAAACCAACATCTATTCCTAAAGCTAGGTCAAAATTAGAAGGGAGGTGGAAACGAACACCAGGAGTGAATCTAAAGGGATCATCGAGAACTTCTCTTGGAATGGCTGTTTTTTCTACGCGAGTTTCTCCAGAAACTTCAAAGAATAAATCTGTATAGGCAGAAGCAATATAATTTAGACCAGTGGCCCAAACCAGTGTATTTGCACCTTCATTAAAAGGAGCTGCAAAACCAAGGTTGGTGTTCCAGCGCAGTGGAACTTCTTTTTTGGTGAAATCAAGAGTGAAAATCATATTCCCGAGCAAAGCCCATTGATTAGCTGTATATGGGTCTGTGTTACCCCAGCTATTGATGTACCATACTTCTCGTGGATGCATACCCACACCTTTTTTACCTGTAGGTGCAGTAGCTCCAAGCATAAAAGCTAGCTGAAAAAAATCATCTTTAGCAAAAGGAATTCTGTATTTAGCCCAAAACTCCAAATCACCCATAGCTCCTCCATCAAGGTGAGCACTCTTTTTATAAGTGGGATTTACCATATCGAGGTGTAGAGGTAAAAGAACACCCACATCTAAAAAGTCTAAAAGGCCCAAAGCTAGATGAATATTGGTGCTAAAAGAAGGAGAGATTAAATCTAAATTTACTTTTTTCCCATTGGGATAAGAGTATTGACCGTCTTTTACCATGTAAAAGTTGTCGGTAGCGAGACTACCGCCAAAACCCGCTGATAAAGACCATTGACCAAGGGTAAAAGCATTTTGTTGATGTAAACCATCACTTCCTCCCTTTAAACCAGTCTGAGCTAGTGCAATACTAGTCAAACAAAAAACTAAAAATAGGATACTTTTTTTCATAATAGCCCGCTTGAATATAGGTTTTACATTTTATTGTGATTTAAATCAAAAAACAAAATGATATTAAAAATATAACATTTTTTTATTGTGAGGGGATAATATTATTTCAAATCTGCCTTTTATTCCAAATTTATCTTAAAACTAAGGTTTTTTATCTGTTTTTACTCCATGAAAAAACAATTTAAGAGTAATTTTCAATTCTTTTAAATATACTAGCAAAAATAAAGTTTTTATAATTATATTTATGCCTTCAGAGTTTTAGATTAGGAGCTTTTTTTGAAGCGGTTAACAACAATTAGTTTCTCTTTTATAGTGAGTCTTTTTTTGGCGGGCTGTTTTGCAGCACCTGGTATGTTTTTCGGAGCTCAACCATCGGGTGAAGAAGGTGAGGTAGATACCTTAGCGACATTTAAAGGGGCACAGGTGCACTTGCAAAGTATCGGTCCTAAGTCTTTGGTCAAAGTGACTCAAAACGAAATCACTTCCAGTTTGATCAGTCCAGAACTTTTAGATTATAAACCTGAAACTTATAAGTTAGGTAAATTTGATATTGTTCAGGTCACAGTTTGGGAGCATCCAGAGCTTACACTTCCTTTGGGCTCATACAGAAGTGATAACGCTACAGGGCAAATGATCGATGAAAATGGAGAAATGTTTTATCCGTATACAGGACAAATTCCAGTCGAAGGAAAAACAATTTCTGAATTAAAAAACACAATTGTAGACTCACTTTCAAAAGTTTTAAATACACCTCAGATAGATGTCCGTTTAATTACTAGTCAAAGTCAAAAAGCTTATGTTCAAGGGGCTGTACAAAAACCTGGGACTATTTCTTTGTCTGATGTTCCAGTTTCTCTTTTAGAAGCGTTGAATAGAGCAGGTGGTTTGACTGCAATGGGAAACCCTAAATACATAGAATTGGTTCGAGACGGAAAGCTTTATTCCATTGATTTAACTGTTTCCTATCCCGCTGCGAAAGGGCCAGCAGATGTTATTCTTAAAAATGGAGATGTGATTCGTGTGCCAGAAAACAGTGAGTTCAAAGTTTTTGTTTTGGGTGAAGTGAACAAGCAGCAAGCTTTACCTATTCGAAATGGCAATATGAGTTTATCCGAAGCTCTGTCCGAGGTTGGAGGTCTGCAGGTGATGAGTGCAGAAAGTAAAGGGATATATGTGATCCGATCGAATGAAGCAAATTCTATAAATGTATATCACTTGAATTCAAAAAATCCTTTAGCTCTTATATTTGGAGATGCTTTTAAACTTCAACCCAGAGATATTATTTTTGTAGATGCCACAGGCCTTGCTCGTTGGAATCGTTTGATTTCTCAAATTTTACCAACCGTCCAAACATTCTACTACGGTGCTATGTCCATTCACCATGCTAAAGTGGCAAAAGATGATATAATGGGTGTTGATTAAAGTGGCAAAAGATGATATAATGGGTGTTGATAAATGAGTAAAAAAAGTGCTTTTTTATTAGTACGCTTAAATGATGGAAAAATTAAATAAAGCCCTTGGTAATTTTTATAAACTGTATATATTTTCACCAATGAGGCTTTTTAAAACAACTAAACGAGAATTACCTTTTTGGCATCGAAAAAAGCAAAAAGCTTATCGGTTCAATAGGGTTATTTTAATTCTTCAAATGATTGCTGCAATCTTGTTATCTCTCATTATTTGGTTTGGGATTGCAAAAACTATTCATTAGAGGTGTTTATGAAAAAAAAATATAACTTTTCAAATAGAAATGATGATGCATTAGATTTTCCTCTTCCTTACGAAGGAGAAGAAGAGGATGATGAAGTGGATGAAGAATTTGATGACGAAGACGAAGAACAAGACCCCGTCGATAGTCCATCTTCAGAAAGCAGAGAAGATTTTTGGTCGGAATACGGTGAAGATTTAGGTTACGATCAGTGAACTTAAAAAACAATTGTTTTTTTTGGATTTTTATAAGTCTTTTTTCACTGTCTTTTTTAGGTTGTTCTTCTAAACCGAAAGCAACTTTCAATCACCAAGAAAAATTTAGCTCTTTTGTAGATACAGTTTCCTTTGTAGAAAGAGCTTTACAGGATACTGTACCAGAATTTATGATAGATCGTCTTTCTTGGGACAACTATCAATATGCACTTCAAGCCATTGATAACGAAGAGTGGTTGTTAGCGAGGCATTACTTAGACAACTCATTAAAAGCATTAGTCGAAGAAAAATTAGACACTACTTATACCAAGTATAAAGAAGTGGATTTTAACTATCGTCGAGAAATGTCGGTAAGAGTCTTATACGCTTTAGATGAAATCTACCCCAATATTCAAAAACTTAAAAAAGATGTTAAACTCTATCAAGAAAATGAAATTTCTTTAGAAGGACACGAAAACTTTGACGACTCGGGGATTGATTCCACTGATTTAGTTTTGGTAGAAAATTTTTTGGATACTTTGGATTTATCTCAATTTTCTTTACCCTTAGAACTCAATGAAAGGGTCATGAAGGAAATCCTTTATTTATCTAAAGCGGTCCCTCTTTTTACAGAGTCTTCTTTATCCAGAAAAACTCTTTATGATTCTTTAATTGTAGCAAAATTAAAAGAACAAAAAATGCCAGTAGATTTAGTCTATCTTCCTTTAGTAGAATCGGGCTATAAATTAAAAGCATACAGTCGAGCCAAAGCTTCTGGTTTATGGCAGTTTATACCAGAAACAGGGAAACGATATGGGCTCCATGTGGATTCATGGGTGGACATGCGTCGAAATCCAGAGCTTGCAACGCAAGCCGCTTTAGCTTACTTGACTCGTTTACACGACGAATTTGATGATTGGCTTTTGGCAATGGCGGCATATAATTGTGGAGAAGGGCGAGTGCGTCGTCTGCTAAAAGAAAAGCGAAGCCTTCCTGATTACGACTCTACAAAAAGCATCACTTTTTGGGACTTAAAATTACCTAAAGAAACCATGCACTATGTGCCTCGTATTTTGGCTGCTATGGTGATTGGGCATTATCCAGAAAATTACAATTTTACTATAGTTGAACAAAAACTGGATAGTTTCGACACTATTAGTGTTTTTGATTGTCTTCCATTGGACTTAATTGCTAAAACGGTTTCTGTTTCTGAAGATTCTATACGAAGTCTTAATCCAGAATTAATAAAATCCTTTACTCCTCCCGATTTGCCGCAATATCTTCTTCGTTTACCCAAAGGATCACGAGAAGTTTTTTCTGTTGCTTATCAAGAAATGGACAAATCTCAGTTTTCTCGTTGGTTTTATCATACTGTAAAGTCAGGTGAAAATTTAGGATTAATATCTAGAAAATATGGCTTATCTGTGAAAAACATCCAAAAAGCGAATAACATGAAAAACACTAGGTTGGGTGTGGGGCAAAAGTTGTTAATTCCCTTGCCTTCTGTGTCTGTAAAAACAAAAACCGCCTCAAAACCGAAAACTAAAACTAAAATAAAAACACACATAGTGCAGTTGGGTGATAATTTAGCTTCTATTGCTCGTCATTATGGAGTATCCATAGAACAGTTAAAAACATGGAATAGCCTTAATAGTTATGAAAGTTTAAAACTTGCAGATACTTTATACCTTGCTCCACCTCAAGTAAAAATAGTAGAAAAACTCAAAGAGTCTTCTACAGAAAAAGTAAAGCTTCCTTTAAATCATGTTGTATTAGAGGGTGAAACTTATTATAGTATTGCACTAAAATACGGTGTATCTTTAGAAACTTTAATGACAGCTAATGATGCACTCCACAAACGGCTTCAAGTTGCTGATACCATAACCATTCCAAAAGAAAAAGAAAAACTAAAGCAAAGTCCCTCCGATGCTAAATCAAAAGTGTGGAGTCCTCCAAAAACAGATGTATATACAGTAAAAAAAGGAGATAATTTATATGCTATCTCTAGAAAAATGGGGGTTTCAGTTTCTGATCTACAAGCTTGGAATAAAAAAGGGGAGAGCACAAGCATTGTTCCTGGTGAAAAACTAAAATTAAAAGCCTCATCCAATACCCATTCAAAAGCTATCTCGACTTCTCCATTAAAAGATAAATCTTCAAAAGAGCAAATCTCTTATCACACAGTCCTTCAAGGAGAATCTCTTTGGGACATTGCTCGTAGATATCAAATTTCAATTGCAGAAATACAACAGTGGAATGGATTAGAAAACACCAAAATTAAAACCGGTGATCGCTTAAGGGTTCAAAAACCAGAACTTTAAATCAAAATACTCTTATGAAGTTCAACAAGAGATTAAAAAATTTAAAAATGTGGGCTTTTTGAATAGTATTTTTTGAACCAGGTTACAAAATGTGAAACACCTTCTTCTACACTTACCTTTGGTTTGTAAGCTATAGCAGCTTCTAAATCAGAAGTATCTGCCCAAGTAATTTCAACATCCCCAGCTTGCATAGGCATATAATTTTTAATAGCCTTTTCTCCTAAATAATCTTCTAAACATTCAATAAAGTGCATTAAATCTATAGGAGTCCCGTGCCCAATGTTATATATTGAATGCTCTGGGCTGGTCTTTAAACTACCTACATAACTTGTTTGTACCACCCCTTGGACAATATCAGAGATATAAGTGAAATCGCGTTTCATATTTCCATTATTGAAAATTTGAATCGCTTGCCCCGTTGTAATGGCTTTGGCAAATAGACAAGGTGCCATGTCGGGTCTGCCCCAAGGGCCATAAACTGTAAAAAATCGAAGCCCGGTTAAATTAAGTCCATATAAATGATGGTAAGTTTCTGCCATTAATTCGTTAGTTTTTTTAGTAGCAGCATATAAACTAGATGGCTTTTCTGTAGTGTCGGTCACTTTAAAAGGAACAGAAGAATTCCTGCCATAAACACTAGACGAAGAAGCATAAACGGTATGGTGTACTTTAAAATTTTTAACACATTCTAAAATATTTAAAAAGCCTGTAATATTTGTGTCGATATAGGCTTGAGGGTTTTCAAGACTGTAACGCACGCCCGCTTGAGCTGCCATGTGAATGACTCTGTCAAAACGATGCTTAGCAAATAACTTTTCCAGAGAAATTTTATCTTGGATGTCACATTTTTGAAACAAAAAGGAAGAGTGTGTCAATCTTTTGAGACGGTCATTTTTTAGAGAAATATCATAATAATCGTTGATATTATCTATACCGACTACAAAGTGTCCTTGTTCTAAAAGAGTTAAACAGACTTCATTTCCAATAAAACCTGCCGCTCCTGTTACTAAAATTTTAGAAGGCATATATTTAGAATAGTGCGTAGTGAATGCTAAAAAAGAGTTCACCAAAGTTATGTGGATTTAGCATAAAAGTATCGTTATCTGGATCATTGGTAGTCAACTCTTCAAAATGGGTCCTAGAGTACATAGAAGAAAATCGAAAACCTGAAGAAAGAGAAACTTTATAAAATGCTCCTCTTAGCCCCACTCCCCATGAACCTCCCCATAGGTTAGAAATCATAAACTCTGAATTGGGATAATACACACGACCCGCGGTAATTCCTAAAAAAGAATAAATTTTAAGCATGGTTTGATAATTGTAGCTAGAAAACAAAGGGATTCCAGTTTCCATTCCAGCTTGAAATATAATATGGTGTGCATCTAAAACACCTTTAATATCAGAGGAGTCAATAGGGCAAAATAAGTCTTCTTTTTGTAATTCTGCAAGATTTTGGTAAGCCTTGTTTAAGTTTTTATCTTTATAATGAATTCCCCAATATTGATAAGCCCCCAGTGCATATAAACCAATCCAATTATTTAGGGGTAAAACTCCTGTAAGGCCGTAAACTCCCGAGTTTTTAATATCAAGATCATAAGGGCGACCCATAATTTTGAAATCGGATTGTATTTTTGAAGCCTTTTTAGAGGTGTTTTCAAAAAATAAACCAATAGTGACTCGTTCTTCGTATTGCATGTAATTGCTTTGTTGGGGTGCAGCCATAGAAGAGTCTGCTGCAAAGCCATGAGTAAAAAGCGAGAGACCAAAAAAGACGAAAATGAGTGTAAAATGCTTTTTCATTCTCATAAATTAGATTATTTTTAAAAAAAAGGGAGGTTTTAATGTTAATTCATGTAAAAAAAATAAAAAAACACATTTTTAAGAAATAATCTAAAATTAAAAATTAAATTTATATGGTGGTGAGTCTTCTGAATTTTAATTAGTTCATATTTTTACTCTTTATCTAAAAGACGGATGACCTATATTGATAGAATCACTATAAAATTTATATACAGACAGAATTTTACTTCAGTTTGTAATAGAAGGTGTTTTTAACTTAACCATTTGGAGAAAATGAATGAAAAAACTTTACTTGAGCTTCCCGGTTATTTTTTTAGTATTATCTCTAATTGCTTGTAACGACAAGATGGATCCAGATAATCCACAGTCTGTTCGAAAGGCGATTACAAAGCAAAAAATAGCTTTTACTCCAAACCAATTTGTTTCTTATGTTGTGTCTAGTGATACGGCAAAAATGACGATGTTTTTGCAAGCTTCCTTTGAAATAGACGCTCCAGATGCCAATGGAAACAATGCGGTTGCTATTGCAGTCAATCAGCGAAAAATAGACATTTTAAATTATTTGTTTGCCAAAGGTGCCACAGCTAATGTTAAAAACAGTAAAGGAGAGTCTGTGGTGGATAATGCTGTAGCTATGGGCTATAACGATGTTTTGGAACTCTTGCTATCTCAACTCCAATCAGAAGGAGTCGAACTTAGTAATTTTACTAGTGCCGTGATTATCGCAGCTAAAACTGGAGCTACAGAATCTTTAAAAATACTTGGAGAGGCTGGAGTTCCATTAGAAAATCGTGGTGCAGACGGCTATTATCCCATCCATCTCACAGTCAAGGGTGGGCATTATGATGCGATGATGTATTTAATGTCAAAAGGAGTGGATATCAATATTAAATGCAAGCAAGGGTACTCTGTATTAGATTGGGCAAAAAATGAAGGTTATACTCGTTTAATCAAAGAGTTGAGAAAAGCAGGTGCAAAACACACTCCAGAATACTTAAAAGAGTTTGGTCGTTAAGACTCTCTGGTTTTCATATTTAAAACAGCTATTTTGGTAGCTGTTTTTTATTTTATAAAAACTTTCTTTCCTTTGATTTTATTTGTATTTTTAAATTATGATTAAACTAATATTTTTTGTGTTCATTTTTAGCATTGAACTTATTGCTCAAGAAACGCTTGAGTCCATACAAAGGCAGATTAAAGCTGTACAAGCAGAAACGACCCGAGAAAATAAGATGCATCAAGACGAAAAAAAACGCCATGCAGATTTTATTGAAAATGGGCGAAAAAAGGTCCTCGCTTTAAATAATCAAAAAACAAGTTTAACAAATGACATGGATTCTATTCGTGTAGAGTTAAAGCGTATCCAGGAGCATCGCCAGAAATCGCTATCAAGACTTCATTTTTACGAACAAAAGAAAAAAAAATACCGAGAATCCTTAATTCAAAAGATAGACTCTTTACAATATATATTTCAGACTGATTTTCCATACAAAAACACTGAGTCTATCAAAGAAATATCTGACATAGCGTTTCAATTGAAGCAAGCTTACATTAATGAATTAGATGCAATAACTCGTAGCGTAGAGGTGTTTCTAAACCGCATTCAATTAGGATATACTACCGAAGTTTGGAAAGGAGAATTATCCGTAGAGAATCGAAAATTACGGGGATCTTTTTTACGATATGGGGCCATCACCACTATTTTTGTGAGTTTAGATGCTCAAGAAGTGTATTACTTAAGCAAAAATTCTGAAACGGGATTTTCTTGGACACCTGTAAAAGAAGACTTAGAATTACGAACAAAGTTAAAAGAAGCATTAAAAGTAGCCGAAGCTAAAACAGCTCCTAAAATCGTAGAAATTCCTATTTATTTACTCAAAGAGGCCCACCATGATTAAAAAGACATTACTTGCTTTCTTTTTGATTTGTAGTGTGACTCCTTTGCTAGCCAATCCAGCTGGTGAAAAATTGGTGAAAGAAAGGGCTCAATTGAATAGTGCCAAAGCAGACTTAGAATCTGCTCGTCAAAAAAGAGATATGGCAGTGGCGGCCAGGTGGAAAGATAGAGAGACAGCTAATAAAGAGCGAGATTTATTCAATGAACGGTATCGTGAAAGCAAAGACCAAATCGATGAAATGGCCTTGAGTCGTTCGCGACTTATAGAAGAACTTAGAGTGGCTCGAGAAGATTTAGCTCAAGTCAAACAAGAGGCAGAAAAAGCTCGATTGGATTATGTGTCTCTCAGTTTAAATCCTGATTTATTAGATGGGATTATACAACTTCAAGAAGAGGGTGTTCCTTTTAAAATTGCAGAACGCATCGAAAAAATTAATAAAGTTAAAAAAGAGATGGACTTATACAAAGACAATCCTGTTCGTCTAGTAGATAGTTTATTTAGCTTATTAAAATATGAGCTTGCTTTTTCTAGAGAAATTGACCATGGTCAAGCTGAATTTGTAATCGAAAATCAAGTGAAACATAGCTTTTACCTTCGATTGGGGGCTTTGTACGCTATGCAAAAAAGCACTGGAGATTCTTCTGTGGCTCTTTTATTACCGGCTCTTGGAACAAAAAAGCGTTCTTTTGCATGGCAAAGCAAATTAAATTCTAGTACAAGTGCATCCATAGAAACAGCTTTTGACTCTATAGAGACCGCATCCTTACTCCTGATCCCAGTAGATCCTTTATTGAGTACAGCCTTATCTTCAGAATTAGAATCACAGGCTACAAAATCTTATAAAGGCACCATACAACAGTTCTTTAAAGATGGTGGGATTTTAATGTATCCCATAGTCATACTTTTTATAATGGCTCTAGTTATTGTTTTAGAAAGGTTCATAGTTATTTCTATAAAATCTTATTCTAGAGGGGCTCAGACTTTATTACAAAATTTAAGTCCAGAAAATTTAATGGAATCTAAAGAAGCCTCAAAAAAAATAAAAGGTTCTGTGGGTGCTGTGATTCAAAAAAGCTTAATGCATCCTTTTTCAAATCGTAGTGCTGCCGAAAAATCCATTGAAGAGCTTTTTAGTAAAGAAATCCCTAACATAGAACGAGGCTTGACTACCATTTCAGTCATAGCTTCTACGGCCCCCTTGCTTGGTCTATTGGGGACTGTGATGGGAATGATCCAACTTTTTGAAGTGATAACCATGCACGGGACTTCGGATCCTAAGCTTTTGGCGGGGGGTATTTCTATTGCACTCATCACGACTCAAGCGGGGTTAATGGTTGCTATTCCATTGCAACTCCTCCACACTTTTTTATCAAATTTAGCAGATAGACTCATCTCTAAAATGGAAAAGACAGGGCTTTCGGTTTTAAATGCATTATGGGTAGACGGAGATGCTCAATAAAATCACTGTTCTAGAAAGTGCTTTTCAAATTCTCAGTCGTGGAGGCTGGGTTTTAATCCCTATTTTTTTATTGGGTTGCTTTGCATGGTATTTAATCATAGACAGGTATTTTTTTTATCGAGATTTTAAAAAAGCTTTGAAATTAAAAAAGAATATCGAAAAGTTCAGCAAAGAAGAAATAGCAGCTTTAGCAACTACTCCTAAACAGAGCTATTTTTTATCTTTAACTAGAGCCATATTAAAATACAGCCCTAAAGGTGAACAAGCCATAAAAAATGCACTAGAGGCACTTCGACACGACACACACATTGAATTGTCTAAATCCTCTAAAACCATTTCCACTTGTGCGTCTTTAGCACCTATGTTGGGTTTACTTGGAACAGTTTCAGGAATGGTGCACACCTTTGAAGCTATTCAGTTGTTTGGTTTTGGAAATCCAGTGCTCATAGCCGATGGCATTTCCGAAGCATTATTAACCACTCAAGCGGGTTTATTGGTTGCTTTTCCTTTGCTGCTAACTTATAACTATTTAACAGAAAGCTTAGAGCGTATCGAAGCCCAAACATGGAGCTTGGCCATTAAAGTAGAACAAATGATGATGCAAAAGGAAGACCAATGAGTTTTATTCGCAAAAGAGATAGAAAATCAAGTGTGATAGACATTTCGCCTATGATGGATATGGTGTTTATTTTGCTGATATTTTTTATTGTGACTTCTACTTTTACCAGAGAAACAGGGGTAGATGTGAGTAAACCAAAGGCAAGTTCAGCAAAAGAATTAGCCAAAGAAAGCATTTTAATTGCAATTACTCGTCAAGGCACTATTCATATCAATGAGTCTCAGGTGAGCTTAAATTCTTTGCAAAGCATTCTCAAACAAATGCTTATCGAAATTCCAGATAGACCTGTGATTATTGTTTCTGATAGAGAAGCTCCTACGGGAAGAATCGTAGATGTACTAGATGAGTGTAATTTGGCAAAAGTTAAAAAAGTTTCTTTGTCGGCACAAAAAGATGATTGAGTTTCGTTTTTATAAATGGAAGCTCTTTAGAGTTTTATTGGTCGTGTTTTTAGCGATACTCATTAATACTTTTTTTTTCTTATGGATACCACTTATTAATATCCTTTTTTTTAATGAATCTGTTCATCCATCAAAAAAAGAAGTGTCAGAAAGTGAAATAGAACTATTAGTCTTAGAAAAACCAAAAGAGCAGGTGCTTAAAACCATCCAGAGTATTGTAGAACCTAACCCATTCCAGGTGAATCATAGTCAACAAAAAGGGGCTCGTTCCCATGATTTTCAAATGGATCTATCTATTGCTAGGGGAGAGGCGGGTGAAGGGGTCTCTGTAGGAGGAAGCGGGATTGAAAATATAGTTTATGAAGCTCAAGAAGTGGATGAAGCGGCAAGAATATTAAAAGAAGTACAACCACAATATCCCGAAAGGGCAAAAAAAATGCGTGTGAGTGCTTATGTGAAAGTCTATTTAGTGATAGATGTTTATGGCAGACTTTCTGAAACCAGTATTTTACTCGCCGAACCAGCAGGTTACGGCTTTGAAGAGGCCGTTTTAAAAGCACTCCAAGAGTGGCGTTTTGAACCCGCAAAATTAGGTTCATTTCCTGTTTCTCAAAAGGCAACCAAGGAGTTCCGTTTTGTTCCATAGTTGTTTTTTTAAGTTTATTTCAAAATTAACGATGCTCTTATTTTTGCTGGTTCACTTTGCATTTGCAGAGACTTATTTTGAAAAAGCAAATCAGCTTTATGATAAGGGGAATTATAAAGAAGCAGTTCGGTATTATAGGGCAGCAATTCAAGAAGGACGCTATGAACCTTTTGCTTGGTTCAACCTAGGAAATTCGTTGGTGCAGCTTCAAAAGTTAGAGCTAGCTTTGGTGGCCTACAAAAGGACTGTGGAGTTGATGCCACAATTTACCAAAGCATGGGTTTTGATGGGAGATATTTATTATTTAAATGATGCAAAAGCAGATGCCATTGTTGCTTACAATAGGGCTATGGAATTAGGTGAAGACAGCGAGCACATCCATTATGCTTTGGCTGAATCATTTTTTAAAATAGGAGATTACACCCTTTCGCAAAAACATTTTGAAAGAGTTTTACATTTCAACCCAGATCGTATCTCTGCATGGTATGGACTTGCCGATATTTATGAGCGTTTAGAAGATTACGAAATGGCTATTCAAACACTTTATAAAGCTATCGATCAAAGTTTGATAAGCGATCCAGAGCTTTATTTTACAATTGCTTCTTATTATCAAAATATAGACAGTCTTTCAAAAGCAATAGTGGCTATGGAAGATGGCTTATTAATCGACCCCCAAAATACACCAGCTAGGCGTTATTTAGCTCAAATGTATATAAAAGCAAATTCTCCGTGGATGGCTATATTTTCTTTAGAAGAAGGACTTCGATATAACAAAGAAAAGTCCTCTATTTTAGTAGATTTGGGACAAATATATTTTACACAAAAACGATATCCAGAAGCTTTTGAATCCTTTCTTGCAGCGTGGAATTTAGGGAATCCACAAGGACGCATTGGAGCAGAAAATGTGGGGCATGCTTGGTATAACATGGGTGAAACAAAAGAAGCTGAAGTTTTTTACAAAAGGATTCGAGATAAACAATAAAACATCTCATTTTAAAAAGAAAATGAAAACAAGCGTTCTTTTTGAGGAATTTTGATATATATTAAATTGAGCTTTAAAAGAAAATCTATAAATATGTGTTGGTATGATTTACACTAAAGCTTATAAAAGGAGTAAATATGAAGTTTTGGTCTTTTCTTTTCTTGATTTTATCTTTTTTAGTAGCTTGTACAGAAGGTTCTCAACCGACTCAAACTACCGGAAGCTCTTCTTCTATAGAAGGTTCTTCGTCAGAAATTGAATTTAATTTTTCTTCTAAAGCAGAAGATACTTGGAATAAAGGAAGTGGTACCAAAGAGGACCCTTTTATTATTCAAGAATTAAAGGACCTCAAAGAATTATCACAACTTGTGCAACAAGGTGGCACTTACGAAGATAAATTGTTTAAGTTAACTGCAGACATTTCATTAAAAGGTGAAGAATGGACCCCCATAGGAGTGTGGGGAGATCATGATTTAGGTTGGGGAAACAAACCGTTTAGAGGGAATTTTGATGGGAACGGGCATACAATTTCTGGTTTAACCATTAAAAAGTCTGGTGAAAGTTATTTAGCTTTATTTGGTCTAATAAAGGGGGCTAGTATTTCGAATTTAAATTTAAAAGGAGCGTCGATAGAAGGTGGAAAAGTTTTAGCCGGCATTGTTGCAAAAGCTGACTCTAGTACCATAGAAAATTGTGTTGTAGAAGCAAATATTCTAGGAGAAGAACGAATTGGAGCCCTGGTTGGAGAAGCTACTGACACAAAAGTTATAGGAACTAATGTGTCAGAAGGACAAATAGAGGCTAAAGGAGCGGTTGGAGGCTTGGTTGGACTATTGAGCTCTAGATCTATTTTAACTGGGCTCAATAAAGCTACGATTAAAAGCTCTCTTCAAAACGCAGGGGGGATTGTTGGTACAGTAAGCGGCGCAGAAGTGATTGATTCTGAAAACCAAGGAAAGGTGATAGGAGTTTCTAATGTAGGTGGAATCGCAGGAAACTTAACCATGTTAGGACTTGTCAAACACTCTTTTAATTCAGGTGTGATTGAGGCGACAGGTGAAAATTCATTTGTTGGCGGGATCGTTGGGGATTTGGCAAATAAATCCAGTCTCAAAGGAGTTTATAATTTAGGAGCTATCAAGTCTTCGGGCTTTTACTCGGCGGGAATAGCAGGTCGAGTGACTAATGGAAGCATTGTTTCTGTTTTTAACCATGGTTCTATTTCTGCGTCAGATTTTGCAGGGGGATTAGTTGGAAAATGTGGTGAAAACACAGAAATCTATGTGGGTTACAATAAAGGAGAGATAGCAAAAACCAAAAATTCAGCCTCTCTTTTAGCCGAAGCTCTTTCTACCACAAAAAGCTCCAGTTTATATTATGATTCGGATGTAGCCAGTGTGACTCATTCTGAATTAGGTGGAAAAACAAGCGTAGAATTAAAGTCAAATGGTATGGTGACTCTTTTGAACGATGTTCCAGAAAATGTGATGACTTGGACTTTAAGTGAGGCTTTGGGTGGATACCCTGGCTTCAACTAAAACTTGATAAGTATTATTTTTCAAGAAACTCTTTACATTTTAAAATTCCTTTCAATTCCAACAGCAAGTTTGTGAGTGCGTGAGTTTACACACTCATAAATGAAAATCTGAAGCTTTGTAGGGATAATTTCATTCAAAGTATTGAAATGTGAAGCAAAATAAATTTGTGCTCAAATTATTGATGTTTTTGTGCTTGCAATGTTCAAACTACTGTGTGAATGACTTTGTTCAAAGCTTGAAGAAATTTTGAAATCGAAGTTTATATCAGTAGTGAGTTTATTTTATTAAACTCTTTTTTTCTTGTTTATAAATCCATATAAATAGAATTATTCCAGTGATAATCATTAGAGCACACAAACTTTGTCCACGACTCATTCCAAACAAGTCATTTCTCATCAAGTGGGCATCGGGCATTCTAAAAAATTCAATGAAAAATCTAAAAAAACCATAACCTATCAGGTAAATAGACATCATTTGATTTTTAAATAGAGATTTTTTTCTAAGGAAGTACAAAATGGCAAATAAAATAAGTCCTTCAAATAGCATTTCGTAAAGTTGAGACGGGTGGTGCAACAGACCATCTCTAGCCATGGGAAACACCATTCCAATGGGAGATGTGGTCACTTCTCCATAAAGTTCTCCATTAATAAAGTTGCCATACCTTCCCCAAGAATATCCAAGAGGCACAGCCAGGAATCCTAGATTTATAGTCGTCCAAAGAGGCATTTTGTTTCGTTTGATGGCAATGATGCCAAAAATGGTAGCAACGATCAGGCCACCGTGATAGGACATTCCAGAAATGCCAGTGAAGAAAATGCCATTTTCACCAAAACGGAAGGGTAAAAATATTTCTGAGGGATGGTTAAAATAGTAAGCGGGTTGATAAAAAAAGACATAGCCCATTCTTGCACCAATTAATATCCCGGCAATAATCCATGTTGCAAAGCTATCAAATTGTTCCTTTGTGTAACCTAGATTTTCTTTTTGATTTATTTTCCACATCACAAAATAACAAGTAGCAAAAGCAAATAAGTACATCACTCCATACCAATGAACTGGGAAGTTCCCTATTTGGATAGCGATTCCATCAAAAGTAGTTGGAATCAAATTCCACCATGAGTATTGCATAATAACCTCTTTGTTGTTAGAAATGCTTTTTATAATAATAGCAAAAGAGATCGTATATTCTACAGATTTTTTTAAAAGGCCTGTTTTATTCCAGAAACTCTTTTGCCCAAATATTAATAAGTAAAGAAGCAATTTGTGTGGCAGCTTGTGTACGAATATCTTGGTGAACTTGCATGATCACCAAAACAATACCTTCGTCAGTTAAAGGATCGTGTGCAAAACCAGCAAACCATTCATAACGCCCTTTAGGTTCTAATCCATCTAGGGATCCCGTTTTTCCGCCTAAGTCGAGTCTTTCTTTAAAACGCTTGGCAAGGAATCGAGTTGAAAAGTTTTTTTGAGCTGTGCCATTTGAAATGGTGTGCATCATCGCGTTTTGCAGTCCTTCATAGGTTTTTTCTTCAAATTTTGAATCTTTTATCTCTTCACTTTGAATAGGAGCATAAGGTAATAAGTTTTCTGCTGTGGGGATTTTTAGGGCATCTTTTTTTAAGATAGCTCGAATTTGAGCTGCTGCAAGTAAAGGAGATAGGGTTGTTTTTTTGGTGAAACCGCTGGCTACTTCGGCTATTTCAAAATCACTTTCTGGAGCATAATAATTTGAATTTTCTGGAATATTAGATGGATAGCTCGTGTTAAAACCTAGTTTAGAAGCAGCTGCACTTAAGTGTTTTGCTCCTAATTGAATACCTACAATTCCAAAAGGAGGGTTATAAGATCTAGCATATGCTTCTTGCAATGAAATATTATTTGTTTCTGCATTCTGTGGCAATTGAAGTTGGTATTTGTAGAGGGTATGGGCTCTACCTATTAAAGGGATGGGTGAATCTAAAAAAAACTTTTGAGACTCTAAAGCGGCGGCAAGAGTGATTGTTTTGGCCAAGGAAGCTGCAGGAAAAGTGGATTGAGATAAATAATAGGGAGTGTTTTGAATTTCTTGTTCACTCCTTTGTCCCCAACTTATAATTTCGTTGGAATTAGCATCTACAACTAGGATAATGGCATGATCCGGTTTATAAACTCTTAAATAATAGTCTATTTTTTTTGCTAAAAAAACATTTTTTTGTGATAAAATATGAGTACTATCAGACAGTGGTTGCAAAGAATTGTCTGTTGTTGTGTCATTGGATGAAAGGGCTTCTTTTGTGAATGATGCAATGATAGGAGCATCTGGAGCTTCTGGAAGCTTTTGAGGTGTAGGCTCCGAATTTTGTTTGGGGTTAGGCAAAACACAACGAAAAAAAAAGAACAATACAAAAGCTATCAACAACAAGCGATTGAAAAGACGAACAGGGTACGGCAATAGAAACTCACTTAATGCTTTTTAAATATAGTATTCTTATAATAAGCAAGCTCAGCAATACTTTCTCTGATATCATGCAAGGCTTGGTGTTTTTCTTCTTTTTCAAACTCTAAAAGATTGGGAAACCATCGAAAAGCAAGTTCTTTTACAGAAGTCACATCAATGCTTCTATAAGACAACCAATCGGATAGTTTGGGCATGTATTTATACAAAAACCGACGGTCTTGGGTAATTGAATTTCCACAAAGTAAATTCCCTCTTTCAATAGTATAGGGTTTAATGAAATCTAGTGTAATGATTTCACAATCTGAAGTAGAATAAGGAGATTTTTTAACTCGATCTACAAGTCCGCTTTGAGAGTGGTGCCTTTTGTTCCAGTCATCCATTCCGTTTAAAATATTATCAGATTGGTGAATCACAAGGGATGGCCCTTCTGCTAAAATATTGAGTTTAGAATCGGTTACAATTGTAGCAATTTCTAAAATCACATCTTTTTCTGGCTCTAAACCAGACATTTCTAGATCTATCCATACAAGGTTGGGTGCTGTTTTTGCCATTTTTGAAACTTAGCAAAAATAAAATCACTTTGATTAAAAAAATCCTTTTTTATTCTTTTAAATAAAAAACTAAAATTATTATTGAACAATCATTGTCATTTATTTCACTGTAATCAAGGAAATCTGTGAAAAACTCTTTTTTTGCTTTTAAATTAAAATGAGTTTTAGATTTCTTTTGTGAAATAAGCTCATAAACTCTGAAAAATTTTGTAAATTGTTCTTAAATAATTTTTAGAATAGGAAAATATTATGGAAGAAGTTGTTGTCACCGGAATGGGATGTGTTACACCTCTTGGTAATACGGTTACTGAGTTGTGGGAATCCCTTTTAGCCGAAAAATCTGGTGTATCCAATATTGCTCGTTTTGACACTTCTGCATACGATGTGCATTTTGCAGGAGAAATCAAAGAGTTTGATCCTTCACCTTATTTCACTCCTCGTGATGCCAAAAGATATTCTCGTAATATTCAATATGTGGTTCATTCGGCCATGAATGCGCTAGAGCAAGCAGCTTTAGATCCAAAATCTGTGGATCCAACTCGAGCTGGGGTTATTTTGGCTAGTGGCATGGGTGGTATGGAGGTTTATTACAATACTTCTGTGACTCTTGCTAATCGTGGACCGAGTCGAGTTTCACCGTTCTTTATCCCTATGGTCATTTCGAATATGGGGTCAGGAGAAGTATCGATCCGTTTAGGGTGGATGGGGCCAAGTTTCACACCGGTATCAGCTTGTGCTTCATCGAATCACTCTATTATTTCTGCGGTAGATCAAATTCGCTTAGGAAGAGCAGATGTCATGATTGCTGGAGGAACAGAAGAAGCGGTTTGTCCAGTGGGCATTGCAGGCTTTTCTTCAATGCGTGCCATTAGCACTCGAAATGATGATCCCGAAAAAGCTTCGAGACCTTTTGATAAAAATAGAGATGGATTTGTCTTAGGTGAAGGGGCGGGTGTTTTAATTTTAGAAAGCAAAAGTCACGCCGAAAAACGAGGAGCAAAAATTTTAGCTCGCATCGCGGGTGTTGGTATGAGTGCAGATGCATATCATATCTCTGCTCCTAGAGATGATGGAGAAGGCGTTAAATTATCCATAGAAAATGCTTTAAAAGATGCTCGGATTTCTATAGATAAAGTAGGCTATATCAATACACACGGTACTTCTACACCTTTAGGAGATGTGGCTGAATGTTCTGCTATATACAAGGCTTTTGAAGGCAAGGTAGACCATTTGAAAGTCAATGCGACTAAATCGATGACTGGACATATGTTGGGAGCTGCTTCGGCGGTAGAAGGCATTGTTACAGTTCAATCTATTTTGAATCAAAAAATCCATGCCACCAAAAATGTTTTTGAAAAAGATGAACGAATCCTTTTGGATGTCTGCGAAAATGGAGCATCTAATCATAGCTTTGATTACGCAATGTCTAATAGTTTTGGTTTTGGTGGTCATAATAGTGTAGTTGTTTTTGCAAAAAATTAAATTTTAATATAAAGCTTAAATCCTTTAAGATTTTTGCTTTATATTAGAGTGTTTTTTGTTTTTTTTTGCAGGTAGTGCGATGGAAGAAGTTGTTGTAACTGGTATGGGGTGTGTTAGCCCTTTAGGCAATGACCCCGAGGTTTTATGGAAAAATCTATTGGCTGGTAAATCGGGTGTTTCAAATATAGAAAGGTTCAATACAGATGAATATCCTGTTCATTTTGCAGGAGAAGTCAAAGTCTTTGACCCCACACCTTATTTTACAGAAAAGGAACTGAAACGCTATCCAAGAAATGTGTTGTATGCAATGCATTCGGCGATGACGGCCCTTGAGCAATCCGGTTTAGATTTAAAAACGGTGAATCATTCCAGAGCAGGTGTGATTTTGGCTAGTGGTATGGGGGGAGTGGATGTTTATTATAATGGCTCCTTAACGCTTGCCAACAAAGGACCAAAGTATTTATCTCCTTATTTTATGCCAAGTGTTATTTCAAATTTAGCTTCTAATTTCATTTCTATTCGCTTAGGTTGGATGGGGCCTTCTTTTGCCACTTTATCGGCTTGTGCTTCTTCTAATTATTCTCTAATTTCAGCTGTAGATCAAATTCGATTAGGTCGTGCTGATATTATGATTGCAGGGGGAAGTGAAGAGTCCGTTGGACCTTTGGCTTTGAGTGGGTTTTCGGCAATGAATGCTTTAAGTCGAAGGAATGATAGTCCAGAAACTGCATCCAGGCCTTTTGATAAAAATAGAAATGGCTTTGTGTTGGGAGAGGGGGCGGGGGTGCTTATTTTAGAAAGCCGTACTCACGCCGAAAATCGTGGGGCAAAAATTTTGGCAAGTGTCCCAGGGGTTTCTTTAACAGCCGATGCTTATCATATCTCGGCACCTAGAGAAGACGGCAAATCGGTGACCAATGCTATTCGGTATGCACTAAAAGAAGCAAAAATAAAACCTCAACAGCTTCGATACATTAATACTCATGGCACCTCTTCTTTAAGAGGTGATATCGCTGAATCTATTGCGATTTATAACGCTTATGATGGTAAAATCGAAGGATTAAAAATAAACTCCACTAAATCTCTGATTGGGCACTTACTTGGGGCAGCTTCTGCTGTGGAAAGTATAGTGACAATCCTTTCTCTTCGCGATCAAAAGATTCACATATCTAAAAACATAGAAGAAAAAGACCCAGATATTATTATCGATGTGGTCGATAAAGAATCCATTGATTATGAGTTTGAATATGCCATATGCAATAGTTTGGGCTTTGGAGGGCACAATAGTGTAGTGATTTTTGGTAAAGAATCATGAAGCCACCATTTTTTTTTATACTCACTTTACTCATTTCATCTCACAGTTTATTTGCTGTTTCTAATTCAGAATGGAGAGACTCCTTATTTGACTACCGAGCCGAAGACCCTCAAGACTCTTTGAGGGAGTTTTCTATCCCTCGATTTGTGGGGGTAGCTTCTTTAACCAGCGTTTCTTTCATTGCCGCCTATGCTCTTGTGTTTCAAAAGGGTTGGTGGGAAGACCAAGAAAGGGGCTTTCATTTAGACCCCATAAAAAACGATTTTCATTACTCTTTAAATTTGGATAAAATGGGTCATTTTGCATCGGGAGTTGCGTTAGGAGAGTTTTTCTATGAGTCTTATTATTGGACTGGTCTATCTGAATTTCATTCTTATTTATTTGCAGGGCTTTCTGCTTCTTTAACACATGTAGGCATCGATATAAAAGATGGTTTTTCTCCATCTTGGGGCTTTAGTTTTTTTGATGTATTTGCAGGCAGTCTAGGCGGCTTTTACCCTATGGCCAAAAGGTACATTCCCGCTTTTAAATATTTTGACTTGAAAATGAGTTATTGGATCAACACCAAAGCTTATTATCGTCAAAGTGAGACAAAAATTTTCACTGATGATTATGTGAATCAAACTTATTGGCTTTCTTTAAAGGTATATCGGCTTTTACCAACTCCAGCAAGAAAATATTATCCAGACTGGCTTGCCTTTGCTGTTGGTCTTAGTATTGACGAGGGAGTTTTTGTCAATGGAGTAGGAAAAGGCAAACGAGAGATTTATTTGGCATTGGATTATGATTTAGAAGCATTTAAACCCCAAAAAAACTGGTCTAGACTCTTGGTCAAATCCCTGAACTATATAAAGTTCCCTGCCCCTAGCATTCAAGTGTATCCAGAAACTAAATTCTTTTTAACTTATCCCATACAATTTGGAAAAAATCGTCAATATAAAAACTAAGCGATTTCTTGATTGTCTTTTTCGTCTTTATTGGCTTTAGAATACTCTTTATTTTGTCTTTCAATGTTGAGTTTGTTTTTTTGACAATAAATGTCAAACACTTTATCAGCATCCATTCCAGCAGTCAAGGCCAGTGAAATCCAGAAATGAAGTTGATCCACTATTTCTACACGAATATTTTGCATATTCAATGAGTCTTTGCTCCACCATTTCCAAAGCAACTCTTCTTTTAGTTCTCTGGACTCATCGTTCAGGGCCTCTAAATACTTAGAAAGCCATTGATTTGTTTCTGAATTAGGGCCTTTGGGAGTGTCTATTTGTCCCATCTTAAATAGTGATTCTGTATTCAAAATGGCTCCAGAAGAGTCTTTAATTTCTTTTTTTTGGAACACAAAGTCGTTTAAATCCGATTGCATTTTAAATAAAAGCTCTAATTTGTCTTGCATATTGTCTCCTAAAACAACTTGTTTTTTTTGAATTTTCTTAAAAATAGATTAAAAAGACTTTGAAATAAAAGCTTTATGCTTTTTTAAGTCTACATTTAATAACTTTATAGCATGCAAGTATATTTAGACTTATTATCAGATGTGTACCATCGTGGCACAAAAAGAATGGATCGAACCGGCACTGGCACTCTTTCAGTATTTGGACGGCAAACTCGTTATGACTTATCCAAAGGTTTTCCTTGTTTGACCACCAAGAAACTCCACCTTCGATCTATCATTGTAGAGCTATTGTGGTTTTTAAGAGGGGACACCAATATTTCGTTTTTACACGATCACAAAGTGAGCATTTGGGATGAATGGGCATCAGAAACTGGAGATTTGGGCCCTATTTATGGACACCAATGGCGGCACTGGCCTACACCGAGTGGGGCACACATCGACCAAATACAAAATTTACTGCACAGTTTAAAACACAATCCCGACTCTAGAAGGCACATCGTTTCTGCATGGAATGTAGGTGAAATCGAGCAAATGGCTTTACCCCCTTGTCACTGTTTATTTCAATTTTATGTAGCCGAAGGCAAGCTTTCTTGTCAGCTTTATCAAAGGAGTGCTGATTTGTTTTTGGGAGTGCCTTTCAACATAGCCTCTTACGCACTTTTAACCATGATGCTAGCACAGGTTTTGGACTTAGAACTTGGAGACTTTGTGCATACTTTTGGAGACCTTCATCTGTACCTTAATCATCTGGAACAAGCCAAAGAACAGTTGACTAGAGTCCCTAGAGCTTTGCCCACAATGAAAATAAATCCAGACATCAAAGACATTTTTCAATTTAAATTAGAAGATTTCGAACTGACCGATTATGACCCTTACCCCACCATAAAAGCTCCCATTGCAGTTTAAGAGCTTCATCTAAACGAGATTATTCATAAAAGCTAAAATCTGTTTTTAGCAAGGCAACTTTTATAATTCGAAACAATTCTTTGACTTGTGTCCATTGAAGTCCTTGGGCTTGGCCTCCTTCAATTCTTTAAGCTTAGCAATATAAAAATAACGATCCGCCAAAATACTGAGTAAAAACCCTCTAAAACCCTCAGTTCAAAAACAATATTAAAAACAAATTAAAGAATCGATGATTTAAGAAAAAAAAGCTCAAAACAGATAAAAAGCTTAATAATATGGAAGTCTCACACACGCCTGGCTTTAAAATTAAAAGTGACACCCTAAAAAATGGGGCATAAACATCTTTTTAGAAGGCACAGTACTTTATTTCACCACGAAAATAGAAAGTACACTGTAACATTCACTTAAAACAAAGCCAGAATCTTTATAAAACTCCTCTGACTCTACAAAAGTGATGGAAAAGTATTATTTAGGATTTCGAATGTTTTATTGAATCAAAAACAAACGGCATCCTTTTAGAAATTACTTTGAAAAATAGCCCAAAAGTCAAAACAATAGAGCTAATATAAAAATTTTAGAGCTTTTTAACAGTTTAAAGCCTTATTATTGTACAAACACTCTCTAAAATCGATGAAAGCTATTTCTATTTATTTTTTAAAGATTCGCTTTTTATGTTTTTTATTTGCTATTTTATAAATATTCATTTTGGAGGTTCATGTGAATAATTATCTAAAATATTTTATCCTGATTTTTTCGGTTTCTTACCTTTTTGCTGTAGAAACTATACCTGCTTCAATTCAAGTGATTGAAGACTCCTCTTCTTTAGAAGCCAATCCAGCTCAAAAAGTAGAAACGACTGTACCTGTTGAGAATGAAGAATCAAAAACAGTTGAAAGCCCTGCTCCTGCTGAAACAGAAATGGTGCCCCAAGAAGCACCGAAGGCTGTTTCAGAAAAAAATGAGAGAGTCCAACCCACCATTGTTTATGTCAAAGAAACCGTACCCACTCAAAATCAAATTATCATAGAAAAAGCAAGCCCTTCTAATTTAGATATTAAAGCACTTCGAAACATTTACCCCATAGATCTGAATTTAGCCTTGGCAGCTTCTTTTGGTAGTGCATTTTTAGCGAACTCAGAAAATGAAGGGAGTGATTTTTCTGGTCTGGCATGGACTTTAGGTTTAAAACTAACTTTTCCTTTAAACGAGGGAACCACTGGAGTAGTCACAGGTGCACTTTTTAAATACCGATACGCTTCGGCGGTGATCAAAAATGATCGCTATAGATTTAATCGCATGGCTGTGGATGTCCCTCTGCTTTTTAAATTTAAAATGGAACGCTCCAGATTAGCTTTCGATGTCGGTTTATTAATGAGTGTGAATGCCTATGATAGACTAGAAATTTCTACTGGAAACAAAGTCACAGAAGATGACCTCTTAAAAGCTTCTTACACTAATCCAGTCGATTGGGGTTTTTTAACCGGTTTTTCTGTTTATATCAATCCTAGGGCCAGTTTCCAATTCAACCTCCTCTTTGGTGTCTCAGAAATGTATTCTGTAGTTGATATTAAAGGGGTAGAAGCTGATTTCACACCTTTTGAAATATCACTCGGATTTTCTGTAGTTTTGTTTTAAGTGATGAGTTTATCAAGGCTGGAATAAACCAGCCTTGTTACATTTTAAGTCATAATTTAGAATCTTTGGAGTCTTTATAATCAATGGTTGAATTGATCGAGATTGAAAAATATTTTAAGGCTCGAATCCAGGAAATAAAAACATTAGCTGTGCGTGGCGATGTCTGGTTTTTTTATGATGAGTGTGGTGAGATGGTGATAGCACGGTTGCTTTCTGGATATTCTTTCTGCTCCAACAATTTAATCTAATTTACATTCAGAAATATCTAAAGAACTGTAGATGTAATGGTTGTTTTATTGTCCTTTGTCATCATAGACAAGTACACGCCAGCGTCTCTGAATTGAATTTAGCTAAAATCTCTTTTCTAAACTTACTTTGTACGATTGATTTGGAGTCAGCAGATTATTTGAGGTTTTGATGCTCTTATTTTAAATAGACTTTTTTTGGTGTTGAGCTTTTATCTTTAATTTTTTGTATAGGCGCTTCTGACTACCCATAAAAATAAAGAGATTTTTAAAGTGGTGGAAAAAATAAATAGGCTATGGCGATGGCTGCAATGACGCCTGCTAAGTCGGCAACGAGTGCACAAAGTATCGCGTGTCTGGTTTTTTTGATGGCTACAGAGCCAAAATAGACGGCTATAATGTAAAAGGTAGTGTCTGCAGCACCTTGGAATACGCAGCTCAATCGACCGGCGAAACTGTCTGGACCATAAGCTTTCATGGTGTCTATCATCATGCCTCGAGCTCCACTTCCAGACAAGGGTTTCATTATAGCGGTTGGCAGTGCGGGGACCACATCACTTTCAAGCCCCAAAAACATTAAAATATAAGACACAGCGTTTAAGAAGAGGTCCATGGCTCCACTCGCCCTAAAAAATGCGACTCCAACTAAAATGGCTATTAAATAAGGGACTACTAAAATAGCGGTTTGAAAGCCTTCTTTGGCTCCTTCAATAAAGGCTTCAAAGGCGTGGATTTTTTTATAAACAGCAAGGCTTAAAAAGGCGATGATAATAGAAAATAAGATAAAGCCGCTAATAAAGAGGCTATGCACGCCAATTTGCTCTGCACTCAGCTTTGAAAAATAAAATAAAGTGCCAAAAACTGCAGCACTTAAGCCTAAAACCCATGCAATAAAAACAGGGTGTTTGATTTCTATTTTTTGAAAAAAACTGGTGATAAAAATTCCAGTAATGGTGCTGAAAAAAGTAGCCAGTAGAATGGGTAAAAATATATCAGAAGGGTTTGCAGCTCCTAGCTGTGCCCTATATGTCATAATGCTTACAGGTATGAGTGTGAGGCCACTTGCGTTTAATACTAAAAAAAGAATTTGAGCGTCACTCGCGGTGTCTTTGCTTGGGTTTAATTCTTGCAACTCTTTCATAGCTTTGAGGCCCATGGGGGTGGCTGCGTTATCGAGTCCTAGCATATTGGCACTGATGTTCATGAGCATGGTGCCGGTGACGGGATGGTTTTTGGGAATGCTTGGAAATAATCTTATAAATAGTGGATTGACTAGTTTTGCTAAGATTTGGATGGCTCCAGATTTTTCACCGATTTTGAGGATGCCGAGCCAAAAAGAAAGGATGCCTGTGAGCCCTAAAGCGATTTCAAAGGCTGTTTTGGACATGTTAAACCCACTTTGAAGGGTTTCATTGAAAATAGCAGTGTTTCCAAATACAATCCATTGGACAGTGCAAGCGATAAAAGAAATAAAAAAGAATAGAAGCCAAATGACATTTAAAACCATGCTTAAAACATAATTTATTTTGAGAGTTTTAAATGATTAAGATTAAATTTATCGAGTGTTTTCTTTGATATTAATGAAATAAAGCTTTGTTTATTTGGATTGAATAAAAAGTTTAGCCGTTTTTAAAAATGGGTGAAAAGTGTGTTATTTAAATTTTGCTTGTTTTTTTTGACTATGCTTTTGTAATTTTTAAAGTATGATTGAAATATTATATAACAAAAACAAAAAAAACATCGCTAAAGACTCTTCACTCAAAGTCTTTTTAAATAGTTTGGATTTGGATCGTGTAGGAGTAGCGGCAGCCATTAACGAAAAAGTGGTGGCCCGTTCTGCGTGGGGCTCCACTTTTTTTTCTAAAGGGGACTCTTTAACGGTGATAGAAATTGCTCAAGGTGGCTAATTAGGGTTTACCGATAAGCAAGGGTGAGGTTTCGGAGAGTAAATACAACCATTCTTCGCGTAATTTGTTGTATTCACTTGGATCTGCGTATATAGCAAAATTGGTCCATTTTATTTTATTTTGCTCTTTTTGAAACTCTATATAATCAAGTTTTGTTGGGGCTTTGCCTAAATATTGGATATCCAAGTTTCCCGAGGTCATTTGAATGTCAAAAGAGATTTCAAAGTGTGTTTCGTGAGGGATGCGAATAGGGTGGTGTCGTTTAGTGAGTTTGGGGAGTCTCATGAACTGCTCTTCCCATATGTTGGGGAAACGCCCCTTGATTCCGCCGTCTGATTTTCCAAAATACCCTTTACTATTGTAAATAGCAATCAGTATGAATGGTTTGTCAAATTCATGCATATTTTCTGTTTTGACTTGAGAGATAGAAACATCTGGAATACCACGCATCAATAGATTTTCTAATAATTCTTCTTGGTGTTTGGTGTCTTTACCGTAAAATTTATTCCTAAGGTAAGAGGCGAATTTGCCTTCTAGATTCAAAGAGTCTCTAAATTCTAGTTCACCATTGGGTTTAATAAAAAGTTGATGGTGTATGTGTACTTTGTGTTCTTGATCGTCTTCTAAAATAGGGGTAGTGACCACTCGACTTTTTTCTCCATCGATGATTAAAGCTACCTTGGCTTCCATGTCTAGTGGAATAGGGCGGTCATTTCCAAATTGATCTGTAGGGTCCACCCACATTTCTGGATACTTTTCTCCGGCTGGAATGTATAAAATCATGTGGTTGAATTGTTGTATTGTAGGCAAGTTATCAAAACCAGCTTCACTTAAGTGAATAGCCACCAAATGGCTAGGCACTCCAATGACCCCTAGCATTTCTTTTAATAGTAAACTTTGGTCTTTGCAGTCTCCACGATGTTCTCTAAGAGTGAGTTCAGAAGTCTGTGGTATCAAAGAGTGTCCACCAAAAGCTACATCTCTATATCGAATTTGTTCTCTAACAAAACGAATGATTTCTTGAATAGCTTCTTTTTGTAATCGACTCCCTTTCAATTCTATTGCTTTTTCTCTTACCGAAATAGCTGTTTTAAATTGATGACGAATCATGTTCTCGTAGTCTTCTCCAACCGCTTTCCACTCTTGCTTTCCGGTCAATAATAATCCTGCACCAAAATCTCTATAAACAGGCATATACATTTCTTGTCGAATCACAACGGGCTCTTGTATTTTCCATTCTCGAGCATTGGCATAATCAATGCGTTGTAAAGGGCCGTATTCTTCGGTCACAAATCGAGAGGTGTCGGCATAAATTTTAAAAGAAGTTTCACCGACGGGGATATCTTTGCTGGATACATAGTTAGTGTAGGGGATGATCCCTTTGTTTTCTAAGCTGAGTCTTGAGATTTGATAATAAATGAAATCTCCAACTTCTAAAGGGGGGAGTGGAAAGTGGGCTGTTTGTGACTCATTATTAGCCCCGATCTCTGTAGCATAAGTGATATAAGCATTTTGAAGGCTGGCTTTGTATTTGAGTTTCATATTAGAATCATAAACTTCTAAGGCATTTAAGAATAATCGATCAAATCCAGGTAAAAAATCAAAAGCAAATTCTTGATAAATAGCCGTTCCCCTCTGGTCTAAAATTTCCATAAAAAGTTCTTCGGTTCGTATCCATGGTTTTCCTTTATCTGCTTTTAATAAAGAGCGATCATAGTGAATCATCGCCGGAAACTTATCTTTTTTAGCCTTTTTTTGTAGAGAGTGCTGGACCAGTGACTTTAAGTTTGATTGTCGTGGTTCTATGGGCTGAATAGCTTTTTGTAGGGTGCGATTGTCGGCTTTTCCTAAAAAAGCTTTAGTAGCAGATAAATAACTTTTTGCCTCTTCATTTTCTGATTGTATTTGTATCGATTGACTCAAACTCTTTTCTGCATGTTTATAGTTTTTAAGATGGAATTGTATTTTACCTCGACTCAACCAAATTCGAGAATCTTTTTTGTCTTTTTGAAGCAATTCTTCACTCACTGCAAGGGCTTCATCGTATCGCTTTAAAAAGAACAAGGCATCAATTAAATTCAAGCCCAAGTCGGTATGGATTCCAAAGAGCTTTTTGGAGTGGTAAAGGACTTCCACAGCTTCGGCGTATTGATCTAAACCCATATAAGTTTTCGCCAAATAAACTCCAAGTCTCGCCGATGGCTGCTTGTCGTACAATCTTTGCACCACCAATAGAGACTGTGTCCTTTGGCCTAAGCCCCACAGGGCATCACTCAAGTTGATCACATGTTCTGGATTATTTGGAGCGTATTGTAGAGCCAATTCAGCATATTTTCGAGCATTCGCAAAGTCGAAACTTTCTTCGTACATTTCACCTAAAATAGCTAGAAGTTTTTCATTTTGATGCACCAAATCCAATTGCTTTTTAAAATAATTAATACCTGGCCCATAGAGCTCTTTAAGTTGGTATATAAAACCACAGTTAATCAAGTAAAGGGCTTCGCTAGGGTCTAATTGATTGGCCCTTTCAAAGTAACTCAAGGCCACCAAAGGTTGATTTTCTGACAAACGCAATAAACCCACCTGATTTAAAATCGCAGCATTGAACTTTTTTTGTTTTTCGTCTAAAACACTAGGTTTATCCTCTAATTCCAGGGCATTAATTGCAGTCTCTAAGACTTTTTTATAGGGCTCAAATAAGACTCCTTGAGTCCAGGCTGCAATCAAAATACCTCTACCATTATCCCAAATAAATTTCCCTTTATATTTGAAATCATATTGTCGCACATTTCTGGTAAACTCAAAATGCTGTACAAAGTGATTGCCATCTTTGCCTCTCTCTTTTTTTATACTCATACTTTCAAAATCTGGCTCCACTCCCAAGCGGATCAATAAAACTTTGAATAAATCGTTGGCATTGACTTCATCTGGTGAAACCATAGCTCCATAAACAAACAAACTCAGATCTTCGTCTTTATTGGTGAGCACCAAATCTGAATATGCACTTTGAGCCGCAATGCTATTCCAGTGGTGCCATAAGGTATCAGTTGTCTTCCACTGGTATCCAAGTGAAGAGGAACGGTGTTCTTGAACTGGTTCTGGAGAAATTGAAGGGATGGTTTCTCCTTTAGAAATAGCACTTATTTTAAAGCTTTTGTATAAGGCTTCCCATTCTTTGATAAGGTTGTTTATTTGGATAAATGAGTCTGTTTTTGAGATAGAAAGCATATAAAGAGTGCCATCAGAGATGCTTATAAAACCAGTAGCTTGATAAGGTGACTCTAGATTTTCTCCGGAAACCTCCCATGCCACTCCCATTAACCCCAAGCGTTCTTTTGCTTCGATAGCCGTGTGAGTGGCTTTTTTCCCCATAGTTTCAAAGTTTTGAATTTCTATTTGAGCTCTGTCCATTAACTGAGGTGTTTGGTCCTGGATTTCTATTGCTTGGACCACAGCTCTAAGTCCTTTTTTTGAATGATGAAGTTCCAGAAGCGCCTGGCTTGTTTTTAAATCACTAAGCACTTTCCAGTCATGATCTGGCAGTTCAAGTTCGTAAAACTCTCTTTTAATCACAAGAGATTGAGATTCATTTAAACTGAATTTAGCCCCGTCTTCATAGTTTGGTTCATCGTTATAAATACTTTCGTTTGGTGTTAGAGCACTTGTGCGACTTGATTTTTGCAGAGAAGATTCTGTGGAAACACACGAAAAAAGAAAAAACAAGTTGAAAATAAACAGTAAATGGAAGAAAAAGTAGAGAAAATGCTTCATAATGGGTTCCTAAACTAAAAAAATAAAAAAAAACTCTTTTCAATATCTATAATTTTAAATAAATTTTCAAATGTTCGTTAGCTCTTAATTTTAAGAGCTAGATATTCACACTAAACATAGAGGAATCCTCAATGGCTCTTAAATTAGGTATCAATGGTTTTGGTCGAATTGGTCGCATGGTGTTTCGTGCAGCCGTTCAAAATTTTTCAGATGACATTCAAGTCGTAGGTATAAATGATCTTCTCGAAGCAGATTACTTGGCTTATATGTTAAAATACGATTCTGTACATGGTCGTTTCAATGGAGAAGTTTCTGTCGAAGGAAACAACCTTGTTGTCAATGGCAATAAAATCCGTTTGACCGCAGAAAGAGACCCTGCTAACCTTAAATGGGATGAGCTTGGAGTGGATGTTGTGGTTGAATCTACTGGGTTTTTCTTAGATGATGCTTCTGCTCGCAAGCATATTACTGCTGGAGCTAAAAAAGTGATCATGTCTGCTCCTTCCAAAGACGCAACTCCTATGTTCGTATATGGAGTTAATGATAAATCTTATGCAGGTCAAGATATTATTTCTAATGCTTCTTGCACCACCAACTGTTTGGCTCCAATTGCTAAAGTTCTAAACGATAAATTCGGTATTGCTCGTGGTTTGATGACCACCGTCCATGCGGCTACTGCTACTCAAAAAACAGTAGATGGTCCTTCTCAAAAAGACTGGCGTGGTGGTCGTGGTATTTTAGAAAATATCATCCCTTCTTCTACAGGTGCTGCTAAGGCTGTAGGTGTGGTGCTTCCAGAATTGAATGGCAAGCTCACTGGTATGTCTATGCGCGTTCCAACTTCTGATGTTTCAGTAGTGGATTTGACTGTAGAGCTTTCTAAAGGTGCTAGCTATGCTGAAGTTTGTGCAGCTATGAAAGAAGCCTCTGAAGGTGAACTCAAAGGTATTCTTGGTTACACTAACGAAGCTGTTGTTTCTACAGATTTTGTGGGCGATGCTCGCACTTCAATCTTTGACGAAAAAGCTGGTATTCAATTAGACGATACTTTTGTAAAAGTTGTTTCTTGGTACGATAACGAATGGGGCTACAGCAACAAAGTTTGCGAAATGGCTCGCGTGATCGCTAAGTAATTGAGATGAGTCTTTAAAAATGCCTCGGGAAATCCGAGGCATTTTTTTTATAAAGATAATATTTGTGTTTCTTGTGGATAAACTTTTTAGATAAAGCCAGGCGTTTCTGAAACTTCCAAAAAAAAATAATTTGAATAAATTAATAAATAATCATCGTTTTGTGAAAAATAAAGGGATAAACACCAAACAAATGAAATGCCGAGTCTTAAAATAGAGTGTGAAAATGCTAAAATGTTCTGAAAGGTTGTGTGATTTTAAGGGAGCATGCAAAAAGTTTAGCTGAAGCTTTTTATTTGACGGTGTAGCTAGAATTGAAGGAGAAGATTTGCTGCTGGCATTTGAAGTTCGAGAGATTCTAGTTTTTTGAAAAATAAAGGAGATTTTGCATTAAACTTGCAGTTGGGGCTGTGTCGAAGGCTACACATTGGTGATAAAGAATGCTTTTGTAAGAGTGTTCAAATTCTAGCAGAATAAAAGTGTAAAAATCCTTGTAAAGGGAAAGAGAAAAGTATCTGTCTATAATTTATAGAACTCAAAATTTTAAGCGAAGCTCATTGACTTTTTAATTTAAACCCTTGCAAATTATAAGAAATGATGTATATTCATTTGATTTCGTTTTAGTGTTTTAGTGAGAGAAACGAAACAAATTGTTTTAAATTGAATATAAAAGGGGAGATATGTCGGATTCTAAAATAGACCAGAACTTGAGTTTTTCTTTTAGTCGTGCAAATGTGCTTCCAGATAATTTAGTGATCACTAAAGAATTTCAAGAGGCTTTTGATTGCATTGCTAATACAGGGGCAAGTGTTTACTTGACAGGAAAAGCTGGAACAGGAAAGTCGACTTTTTTAGCTTACCTTAGAAAAAACCTCAAAAAAAATGTGGTGGTGGTGGCTCCTACTGGAGTGGCTGCCATCAATATAGGTGGAAAGACTATACATTCTTTTTTTAGATTCCCTCCAAATTTAATGGAGGCCCATTTGATTGAACAAGATGCTAGTCAAAAAGGCCTTTTTAATAAAATAGAGGTCTTGATTATAGATGAGATTTCTATGGTTCGAGCAGATCTTTTAGATGCTATTGATTTATCCTTAAAGATGAGTAGACAAGATGAAAGGCCTTTTGGAGGCGTGCAAATGGTGTTTATTGGAGATTTACACCAACTTCCACCGGTGGTGATCGGAAAAGACCTCGCAGATTATTTTGAAGAGCATTTTGGAGGCCCATTTTTCTTTAACGCCAAAGTGTTTAAAAAGTTGAACTTCAAATATATAGAGTTGACGAGTGTTTTTAGGCAAAAAGATTCAAAATTCAAAGAGATTTTGGATGCTATTCGAGAAGATAACATTTCAGAGGAACAGATAGCTACATTAAATATACAGTATGTTTCTGCGCCTGTTTATGATACCAATAGCGTCCGATTGACCCTCTGCAGCACCAATAAAAAAGCAGAAGCAATCAATCTTGAAAATATGGAGCGATTAAAATCAAAGGTGTTTAGTTATAGAGCCTCTATTGTTGGTAGTTTTGATGAAGTTTATTACCCTACAGACCCCACGCTACAGTTAAAAGTGGGAGCACAAATTATGATGCTTCAAAATGATCTGAATAAAAGATGGGTGAATGGAACACTAGGGATAGTGTCTAAACTCGATGAGAAAAATGTCACAGTACAAATAGATGGTACTCGCTATATGGTCCCTAAATATACATGGGAAAACATTAGCTACGAATACAATAAGGAAACTAAAAAAATCGAAAGCAAGGTCACAGGAACATTTAAGCAATTTCCTCTCAAACGGGCTTGGGCTATCACTATTCACAAAAGTCAAGGACAAACATTTGAAAGGGTGGCTATTGATTTAGATAAAGGGGCTTTTGCACATGGGCAAAGTTATGTGGCTTTGAGTCGATGCACTAGCCTCCAAGGGATTTCCTTAAACTCAAAAATTAAAAGAAGAGATTTTATCTTAGATCCCAAAGTGATGCAGTTTGTTAAAGAAAAATCAAAGCCGTGAACTATTAAATCCTAGATTTTCTATTGGACTTCAAGGATTTGGATGATTCAGGGTAAATGCCTCCGTTGCTTCTAATTACTGAATTATAAGGGGCTCCTCTTTTTTAAAATAGAAAGTGCCTTGGATTTAGAAGGACCGATGCTACTGTTTTTGTTGGGTATTTATTATTTAAATTTTTATAGCGTCGATTCAAAAATAAAGTATATTTAATTTTATTTGTAGCACTGCTAGAGGTTTTTATGAAAGGAAGATTACTTGGCTTTTTTTTATTTCTTAGTTTGCTGATCTATCAAGCCTGTACTCATACAGATCCACCAGAAACAAAGGATTCCTCACCTTCAACAATAAAAAGTTATAGTTCGGGTGAAAAGGCTAAAGTCGATTCCCTTGATTCACAACTGACACCTGTGTCAGAAATTGCCTACTATTTTAATAATAAAATGGGTAAACAACAGGTTCTTGTGAAGGGTATAATCATTCGGTTATTAGCAGATGATACCGATGGAGACGCTCATCAGCGTTTTATTATAAGATTAGATAATGGACAAACCCTTTTAATTGCACATAATATTGACTTGGCACCAAGAATCCCTAATATAAAAACCAATCAAGTTGTTTATGCGTACGGGGTCTATGAGTATAATCGTGAAGGTGGGGTAGTGCATTGGACTCACAGAGATCCAAACGGAAGACATGAGGATGGTTTTCTTTATTATAATGGCGTTCAATATGAATAAGGTTTTATAATAGTATAGAAAATTGAACAGATAAACTTGAAGTGCTTCAACTCCAAGATTTTTATCTAAATCACAAAAGAAGCTGCAATGAAAAACGGATTTTCACCATTCGTGGTGAGCAAGTAATGCTGGATAGAGATTTGGCAGAAATGTATCAGGTCGAATCTAAGAGATTAAACGAGCAAGTGAAAAGAAACTCAGAACGATTTTCTGAATTATTTTGTTTTCAATTAAATAAGAGTGAGTCTGATAATTGGAAATCACAAACTATGATTTCCAATTCTGATAAATTGGGATTGAAGATAGCGGCTTACGCCTTTACCGAACAGGGTGTAGCTATACTTTCTTCTGTTTGCTTT